>Ga0209566_100378_pt1 | contig 36512 bp, 29 predicted proteins | sample Araplavi_mTSA_r2_2_FD_184287 | JGI IMG/M metagenome (GOLD analysis project Ga0209566, IMG submission 184287) | Arabidopsis root microbial communities from North Carolina, USA - plate scrape CL_Cvi_mTSA_r2 (SPAdes) (version 2) | ecosystem: Host-associated > Plants > Roots > Endosphere | place...
AATGCGCCGGTGATCGTCATGGCCGACTGCGACCTGAAGGATGCCGCCGAATCCTGCGTGTCGGGCGCGTTCTGGGCGGCGGGACAGAACTGCATCGGCACACAGCGGATCTTCGTCGCCGAGGCCGCCTACGAGCCGTTCGTCCGGTATTTCGTCGAGCTGACCGGCAGGATGGTCGTCGGCGACCCACTGGACGATGCGACCGACATGGGGCCGATGATCGGCGAGGAACAGGCGATCCGCGTCGAACGCTGGGTCGACGAAGCGGTCTCGTGCGGTGCGACGGTGCTGAGCGGTCATCGCCGACGCGGGGCGCTGTATGAACCGACGGTGCTCGCGGATGTGCCGCACGACGCGCGCGTATGGACCGACGAGGTGTTCGCGCCGGTCGTGACGATCGAGAAATTCACCGACCTGCAGCAGGCGCTCGATGCGGCCAACGCGTCGGAGAGCTGCCTGCATGCAGGCGTGTTCACCAGCCGGCTGGAGGTGGCGCTCGGCGCGGCCGAGCGACTGCAGGCGGGCGGCGTGATGATCAACGATTCGTCCGATTACCGCTTCGACGGCATGCCGTTCGGCGGATTCAAGCATGGGTCGCTGGGCCGCGAAGGCGTTCGGTTTGCGATGACGGAAATGACGCAGCCGAAGGTGGTCTGCTTCAGGCGCAACCGGCGGCTGTCGAGCTGATGCGCCGCGCCGGCGCCTGGCGGGCCGGCGCGGCGCGAACCGGAGCGGTGTGGTGAGCAACGTATCGAAGAAGGAGTCGAGGATGCCAGCAGCAATTCCTGCATGCAAACCGGCGGCGGACGCGCTGGTGGTCGAGGATATTCACAAGTCGTTCGGCGGTGTCGAGGTGCTGAAGGGCATCTCGCTGACCGCGAGGAATCACGAGGTCGTGTCGATCCTCGGAAGCAGCGGGTCAGGCAAGAGTACGTTCCTCAGATGCATCAACCTGCTGGAAATGCCCGACCGCGGCCGGATCTGCGTGAACGGCGAAACGCTCGCGCTGAAGCCGGCGGGACGCGACGGCGCGCTCGTCGCGGCCGATGCGCAGCAGGTGATGCGCGTGCGCCGCAAGCTCGCGATGGTGTTCCAGCAGTTCAATCTCTGGGCGCACATGACCGTGCTGCAGAACGTGATGTTCGTGCCGGTGCGCGTGCTCGGCGTGCCGAAGCGCGACGCCCGCGACAAGGCGATCGCGATGCTCGAACGGGTCGGGCTCGCCGGCAAGTGCGAACACTATCCGAACCAGCTGTCGGGCGGCCAGCAGCAGCGCGTCGCGATTGCACGTGCACTCGCGACCGACCCCGACGTGATGCTGTTCGACGAGCCGACGTCGGCGCTCGATCCCGAGCTCGTCGGTGAAGTGTTGAAAGTGATGCGCTCGCTGGCCGACGAGGGACGCACGATGCTCGTCGTCACGCACGAGATGGGGTTTGCACGCGAAGTCGCGAACCGGGTCGTGTTCGTCCATCAGGGAAGAATCGAGGAAGACGGCAGTCCCGATGAGGTGTTCGCGAGCCAGAAGTCGCCGCGTTTCCAGAAGTTTCTGTCCAGCATCATCTGATGCGGATTCATTGTCAACCGGAGAGGAAACCATGAAGAAGCTGCTTCAGTCGCTGTGCGTGGGCGCGGCATTGCTCGGCTCGGTCGCGCACGCCGAGCAGGTCGTGCGGATCGGCACGCTCGCCGATTACGCGCCGTTCGAATACAAGGATGCATCCGGCAAGCTGCAGGGCATGGAGATCGACGTCGGCAAGAAGATGTGCGACACGATGAAGGTCAAGTGCCAGTGGGTGACGATGGATTTCGACGCGCTGATTCCGGCGCTCAAGGCGAAGCAGATCGATGCGGTGCTCGCGCAGATGTCGAAGACGCCGGAGCGCGAGCAGTCGGTGGACTTCTCGCGCATTTTCACGACGGCGCCCGTGCAGCTCGTCGCGAAGCAGGGCTCGGGCATCACGGACAACGCCGCCACGCTGCGTGGCAAGACGATCGGCGTTCAGACGGCCTCGACGCACGAATCCTATCTGCGCCGCCGCCTGCCGGCGAGCAAGTCGGGGATCAACGTGAAGGTCTATCAGACACTCGACGAGGCCTGGCTCGATCTCGAGGCCGGGCGCGTCGATGCGGTGTTCGCCGACAACACGGTCGCGTACGACTGGCTGACGAAGGCCGGCAGGAAGGAAGGCTTCGACTTCGTCGGCAAGCCGATCGCCGATGCGGAGATCTTCGGCGACGGTACGGCGATCGCGGTACGCAAGGGCGACGCGCCGCTGAAGGCGCTGTTCGACAAGGGCATCGCGCAGGTGCAGGCGGATGGCACGTTCGCCGCAGCCAACAAGCGCTATTTCCCGTTCAGCATCGCGCCGCAATAACCGCGTATCGGGACCGCGCGGTCGCCGGACGGCGGCCTGCGCGAATCGGGCTCACAAGGAGCGATATTACGATGGACATCTTGGTGAACTACGGCGCGCAGATCGCGGCTGGCGCGCTCGTCACGCTGGAGCTCGCGGTCGCCGCGCTGTGCGTCGGCATGTTGCTCGGCATCGCCGGCGCATCGGCAAAGCTGTCGAGCCTGGGGTGGCTCAGACATGCGACCTATGCGCTGACCAATTTCCTGCGCGGCATTCCCGAGTTCCTGATCCTGTTGATCTGCTACTTCGGGCTGTCGCATCTGCTCAACGCGCAATTCGATGGCGCCATCGTCATCAGCCCGTTCTCGGCCGGCGTGATCGCGCTCGCCGTGGTGTTCGGCGCCTACTCGTCGGAGATGTTCCGCGGCGCGTTCATCGCGGTGCCGGCCGGACAGATCGAGGCCGCGCGCGCGTACGGGATGACACGCCTGCAGACACTGTGGCACGTGCGTCTGCCGCAGGCGTGGCGCATCTGCCTGCCGAGCCTGAACAACATGTGGCAGAACTTGCTGAAGGACACGTCTCTGGTGTCGATCGTCGGGCTCGAGGACATGCTGCGCAAGGCCAACATCGCCGCGCAGTTCACCAAGCAGCCATTCGTCTTCTACGTGACGGTCGGCATCGTCTATTTCGGCTTTCTCGCCGTATCCAACCCCGTGTTCGCGTGGCTCGAGCGCATCGCGGGCCGCGGTTACGCAAAACGCACCTGACGGGGGCCACGTGATGAACGACTTTCTTTCCCTCATCGTGCAGTCCGGCCCGGACGTCGCGCGCGGCATATGGATCACGCTCGAGCTGCTGGTGCTGTCCTGCACGCTTGCGTTCGCGCTCGCGGTGCCGCTGGCGGTCGCGCGCACGTCGGCGTGCCGGTGGCTGTCGACACCGAGCCGCCTGTTCATGTCGGTGTTTCGCGGCACGCCGCTGCTGGTGCAGATTTTCGTGCTGTATTACGGGCTCGCGCAGTTCTCCATCGTGCGTGCGTCGCCTCTGTGGCTGCTGGTCGGCGGATCGTTCTCGTGTGCGTTGTGCGCGCTGACGCTCAATCTCGCGGCGTACATGGCGGAAGACATCCGGGGCGGGATCGCCGGCGTCCCCGCCGGCGAGAAGGAAGCCGCGCTCGCGTTCGGGATGAGCCGCTTCATGCTCACCTGGTTCGTGATCGTGCCGCGCGCGATCGGCATCGTCGCGCCGACGCTCGGCAACGAGATCGTGCTGCAGCTGAAGTCGACCGCGCTTGCCAGCACGATCACCGTGCTCGACCTGACCGGTGTCGCACGCCGTATCGCGATCGAAACCTATACGACCGATGCGCTGATGCTGGCCGGCATCGTGTACGTCGGCATCACGGCGGTGCTTTCGACCGTGCTCAAACGCATCGAAGGCCTGCTGAATCGCCATCTGGGCAGCGCGCGTGCTTGACAGGCGCCGAATGAACGCGACACAACCAACGATCCGAGGACGACATGGGATACAAGCTTGAAACGCTGGCGCTGGCTGCGGACCGCGACGTGACCGACGAGAAGTCGGTCGCGCCGGCGATCCACTATTCGGCGGTGTTCAAGGCAGCCGGCAGCGAGGAATTCGCGGAGATGTCGAGCGTGCCGCAGCATCCGCGCAACTACACCCGCTACGGCAATCCCGTTCACGAGCGCGTAAAGGCGGTCATGGCGGAGCTCGAGGGCACCGAGACCGCGCTCGTCACCGCATCCGGAATGGGCGCGATCGCGACCGCGATCCTCAGTGTCGTGAAGGCCGGCGATCACGTCGTCGGACAGACGCGTCATTACATGAGCACCACGAAAATGCTCGACGACATGCTGCGCCGGTTCGGTGTCGAGGTGACGTTCGTCGACCAGACCGACGTGGTCGCGTTCGATCGTGCGATCCGGCCGAATACGCGGCTGATCGTGCTCGAGTCGCCGGTCAATCCGCTGCTGCTCGTGACCGACATCGCCGCGGTGACTGAAATCGCAAGGGCGCGCGGCATCCTGACGCTCGCGGACAACACATTCGCGTCGCCGGTCAATCAGCAGCCGCACCGGCTCGGTGTCGACATCGTCGTGCACAGTGCGACCAAGTATCTGGGCGGTCATCACGACCTGACCGGCGGCGTGATCTGTACGAGCCGCGTGCTCGCAGAGCAGATCTGGCATACGCACATCACGCTCGGCTCGGTGCTGTCCCCGATGGACGCGTGGCTGCTGCTGCGCGGGCTGCGCACGCTGCCGATGCGCGTCGAGCGGATCAACGCGAACGCTCAGGCGCTCGCCGAATTCCTCGAAGCGCACGCGAAGATCGAACGCGTGTTTTATCCGGGCCTGCGCAGCCATCCGCAGCACGGACTCGCATGCCGGCAGATGCGCGGCTTCGGCGGTGTGGTGGCGTTCGGCGTGCGGGGAGGCTACGGCGAAGCGCAGCGCTTTGTCGAGGCGCTGCGCTTGCCGCTGAATGCAGGCAATCTCGGCGGCGTCGATTCGCTCGCGATCCATACGGCATCCATGTGGGCGGGCACGATGTCGGCGGAGCAAATGCGCGCTGCCGACATTCCGCTCAATTTCATCCGCTATTCGGTCGGCATCGAGCACATCGACGACCTGAAAAGCGATATCGCGCAAGCATTGGAGCAGATCTGACACGGACCGGTGCGCACGCTCGATCGACGTCTCGTGTGCGTCGCGCCAACCTTTGAATCGATTCGGGCACGAGATGCGCGGATTGCAACGACGGAGCACGGACTATGCATGACATCACAGTACTCGACGGCGGCATGGGGCGCGAACTGGCGCGGATGGGGGCGCCGTTCAGGCAGCCGGAGTGGTCGGCACTCGCGCTGATGGAAGCGCCGCATTACGTCGGCCTTGCGCACGACGCATTCGTCGCGGCGGGTGCCGACGTGATCACCGCAAACAGCTATGCGGTCGTGCCGTTCCATATCGGCGAGGAACGGTTCCGTCGCGACGGAGTCGCGCTCGCGGCCCTTGCCGGGCAACTCGCGCGGCAAGCGGCGGACCGCGCAGGGCGGCCCGTGCGCGTCGCAGGATCGCTTCCGCCGACTGGCGGTTCCTACCGCCCCGACCTGTTCGACGCGGCGCGCGCCGATGCCATCTTGGCGACGCTCGTCGATGGGCTCGATCCCTACGTCGACCTGTGGCTGGCCGAGACGCAGAGCCTGACCGACGAGATCGGCGCGGTCCGGCGAGCGCTGGGTGAGAATCCGAAGCCGCTCTGGGTCTCGTTCACGCTGCGCGATGACGTCGAAGCAGACGCCACGCCGGTATTGCGATCGGGGCAGACGCTCGGCGAAGCGATCGACGCCGCCGTGTCCGCGCGCGCGACCGCGCTGCTGTTCAATTGCAGCCAGCCGGAGGCGATGGGTGCGGCGATCGAGACGGTGCAGCGCACGCTCGCGAGAACGGGAACGCCGCTCGTGATCGGCGCCTATGCGAACGCGTTTCCGCCTCAGCGCGCCGATGCGCGCGCGAACGAGGAACTCCACGGTTTGCGCGGCGACATCGATCCGCCCGGCTATGCAAGATGGGCGGAGCAGTGGCTTGTGCTGGGCGCGCGGATCGTCGGCGGATGCTGCGGAATCGGCCCCGGCCACATCGCGGCATTGCGCGACGCGGTCGATGCACGCGGTGCCCGGCATACCGGGCTCGGCGAATGAAGATCGACGGCCTGGACCAGAAGATAATCGACGCGTTGTGTGCCGATGCGCGGATTCCGCTCGCGGTGCTGGCCGACAGGATCGGTTTGTCCAGGCAAGCGGTCCGGAACCGGATCGACCGGCTCGAAGCACTGAACATCATTGCAGGCTATACGGTGCGGCTCGCATTGCCCGATGAGGTCGTGCCGGTGCGCGCCGTGATGCTGGTTTACCGCAAGGACCGGATGCGCGGTGCGGACGTGCTTGCCGCACTCGAGCGGATCGCCGAGGTGCGTGATTGCGCGGTGCTCAGCGGCGAGGTCGATTTGCTCGTACAGATAGAGGCCGCCACACACGAGCGCATCAGCGACATCTGGGCGACGATCAGTGCGATGGACGGTGTGCAGAACATGACGACCAGCTTCGTGCTCGATTCGGTTGTCCACAAGCGTTGACCAAACTGGCGCGACGGGAAAGGAGCAGGTGGGGTAGCTTGCCGATCATGACCCGATCCTGTCATTCGCCTGTACTTCGGCTGCAACATCCGACTGTCGGCCCTGCCCGGGTATCGGACTCTCGCCTATCGATCAGTCTTCTCGCGCGAGCCGCAGCAAGATGTCGGCGAGGGCTCGAATTTTCGGTTGTGCCGCACGTTGGGACGGATATACGAGGAAGTAGGAAAGGCCGTCCTGAACCACGTCTTCAAACGGCGTCACCAGCGATCCGGCACGGAGCCGGTCTCGTGCCATTCGTGGGTCGCCGATTGCAATTCCGTGTCCATCCATCGATGCCGCGAGCGTCAATTCGAGGGTATCGAATACAAGTCCACGTTCCGCATCGATCTGGAGCGCCCCAACATGATCGAGCCAGCATCTCCACTCCGCGTGGCTGGGCCCGGGATGGAGCAAATCGACATGCGCAAGGTCGGCAACGGATCGCAGTGATGTTGCCAATGCGGGCGCGCACATCGGCGTGAGCGTCTCGGAAAACAGCGGTACCGCTTCCATACCGGTCCACTGTCCTGTGCCTCGCACAATGACGGCATCGACGTCGGACGTAGTGAAATCCGGCGTATCGTCCGCGGATGTCGAAATACGAAGCTCCGTCCCGCTCATGGCGCGATGAATGTCCGGCAGCCGCGGGAGCAACCAGCGAATGGCGAACGTGGACGGCAACTTCAAGGTGAGAACCGAGGTCGTCCGCGCATGGAAGTTTGCGTGCTGAACCAATTGCGTAAGCACGTTGACCGCGACCGTCAGCAGTCCATTTCCTTCTGCTGTCAACGTCAGACCCGATACGTGGCGCACAAAGAGCGCGCATCGATAATACGTTTCCAACTGCTGTATCTGGCGGCTCACCGCGCCTTGCGTACGGCATAGATGAGCCGCCGCCTTGCTGACGCTGCCAAGCTGCGCCGCGGCGACGAATGACTGAATCGCTGCCAACGGTGGGAGGGGCCGCGTCAGATCAGCCAGCGGATATGCATGCGCTGCATACCCGGATTGCACATTTTTCGATTGTTCGGTCATCGGTGCGTCGCTATCGTGCGTCTACCGGATGCCCTGTTCTTGCGAATGAACGGGGTTGTCAACGAATGATCGGAGGATAATTTTGGACTCAACGTCGGGATCACTATATACGGAACAGGTTCGCGCGTACCTTCGGGAACTGGAGCGAGGCGATGTCGGTGCCATCTGCGCGCTATTTACGCCGGACGCGCAGATTTTCTCGCCATTTCTCGGCTGGATGCATCCTGAGGCCTTTTTTTCGAAGGTCGCTGCCGCGTCGGGAGAAAGCAAGATTACACCGATCGATATCTGCGTCAGCGCGAGTGGGGCTCGACGTGCGACAGGTTACTTCATCTACGACTGGGGCCTGAAAGACGGCTCGGCGGCGCGCTTCGAGTGCGTCGACGTGTTCGAGTTCGACATCGCGGGGCTCATCGAACGGATGATCATCGTCTACGACACCCATCCGATTCGGAGTACGGTCGGCGACAAGTACGCGTAGCGGAATCAATGTCGCTCAATACCGAAGGCTGGTTTACGGGGAGGTAGCCGACAAGCTGCAAGCGGGTCTCGGCCGGCCGTTCAGCCGTTCGGTGTGGAGCGAGCAGTATTTGCTGGATGAGCTGCCGCGCGACCCGAACGATATGATGCGCAAATATCGTGCGGCTTTTGCTCAACGGCGAGGGGTCGCATGGGACGAGAGTGGGACGGTCAATCGACGCCACGCCATTCCGGTCACCGACGTTGCATCGTGGATCAATGCAAACCTTACTTCGGGCCGCAGCGAGCAATCGTGAGTACTACCATCCAGACAAACGGCATCGACGACAGCTTCCCCGAACAAAAAGCGCGACCTCGGCGATGGGTGCGGGCTCCCGTATTCCGTACTGACTTCAACCGAATTCTGCTCGGCGAAGTCGGCGTGTGGAAGCAAAGTGGCAGATGGCGGAAGTTGCTTGTCAGCAGTCGTTGACGCCGCTGAAGATTGGATGACGGGTTAGGGGCGAACAGCGGCCGCTCGCCAGCGCACAATCGATCTCCCTTCTTTGGAGAGGAGGTTGACATGGAAACGCCTAATTCTTCCGCTGCCGGGCGGGTGCCGGGGAACAAGAGCAGATTGACCGGACAGAACGGGATCAAGCCCTCCCCAAAGGCCCGTTGTGCCGAACAGCTCATGCAGATGCAAGGTATCGCGCAGCCTTACGCAAGTCGGGTACGGTTGTTCAAGATCCAACCGAACTAGATGTTCGGAGTACCTCAAGAGTTTCCAATATCGAGCGTCTGGGTGATTGGTGGCGTTCAGTTGACGAGCCGATGGCCGTGATACGGCAGCGAACTCTGACGTGACGGATTGGATCCACATGCATACAGTCTCGGCGTGGTCCGTGCGCGCAGGGCCTTCGAAAAATGCTTCGCGTGGAGGGGCTCGGGACATGGCCGGCGTTCGGAGTACTCCTCGTCGATCCAGCTGGAGCCGCGAAATTTAGTGGCCTTAGTCGAATAACATGAAAAATTGCTAATCGAGATCCGGGATTGTTATTTCCGTGTCACATTTTGGTAAACTCACGCGCAGCCGCCAGCAATTTAGAACAGCAACATCCGGCGGGTCATAACGAATCAAACTGAGAGACCGTCGTGAATATCCGAGAGTCGTTCCGCAATTTCATATCGGGAATCGATGCGAATCGCCGGCCGGTCGTGCTGAATTGGGGTAAGGCGCAGCACGCGCTGGCATCACAGGTTGCGTTGCAGCACGCGAGCATCCATGAAAGCATGATGACCGGCATCAGCGGCTATCTGACCTGCATTTCGCAGCAGGGCGATCTGCCTCCGAAGCTTTTCATTGGTGCGCCGGTCTCAGTCGGTATCGTCACCGATCGCGGCCAACTGCGTGCCATCAACGCAATCGTCAGCGCCGTGCAGATCGGCCGGACCGACGGAGAGCTGACGGTTTACCAGTTCACCGTGACCGACGCAGTGAACCTGCTGCAAAAGCGCACCAACTCTCGCATCTTCCGTAACGTCAGCGTTGTCGATGTGCTTGGAGTTGTCCTGAACGAATGGCGACAGCGTAGCGTGGCCCTCGCGCAGGCGTTCGAATTCGATCTGTCTCAACTCGACAGGTCCCGCTACCCGAGTCGATCTTTCGTACGTCAGGTCAATGAATCTGATGCCCGTTTCATCTCCAGGATTGCGCGTCGCGACGGCATCACGATGTTTGTGCGCGCCGGACGGGTGAGCGGTGAGACGAAAGACGGCGATCCTCCCGTGCATACGCTGGTGTTCTGCGACGACCCTCAGAAACTGAACGAGTCCGCCGCGGGTACGGTGCGCGTCCATCCGCGAGACGCTGGAACGGAGCAGCGCGACACCATCACCGCTTTGACGATGCGCCAGCAACTGATTTCGGGGGAATCGGGGCGACCTTCGTGGGACTACCGATATGCCCGTGTGGACCAGTCGAGCGCATCGACAAAGATCGATCAAGGCGAATCGGGCAACGATCTCGCGAAATTGCTGACGGACATCGTGATCGACGTCCCGCATATGGCGGACTCGTGGGCGGACCACGAGCGGATGACGGAGGATCGCATTCTGGCTCATGAAGCGCAGGCGGTTCGATACGACGGCGTGAGCGGAATTCGCGACCTCGCAGTCGGCTCATGGATCACGATCGCCGGAGATGATGAGTGGGGCACGCTCCCGTCCGACAAGCAACAATTCGTGATCACGTCGCTGCACCACGAAGTCTGGAACAATCTGCCCAAGGGGTTGAACGAGCGTGCGCAGGCGCTGTTCGCGGCCAGCCATACGCTTCAACGGCCGCGAACGATGACCGATGGCGATCCGTCCGGGCAGGATACGCGCTACGAGAATACATTCTCGTGCGTGCCGCGCGGCACGCCGCTCACGCCGCTTTACGATCCCAAGACTGATCTTCCGCCGACGCCGCTGATTACCGGACGCGTAGTCGGGGTCGATGGAGAGGAAGTCAGTTGCGACGAGAATGGCTGCGTGTTCGTGCAGATTCTCGGTCAGGATTCTCGCGATCATGCGCATGCGCAGGGTGCCGGAACGAACAGCAACGAGAGCGACAGCGCACCGATTCGCGTGGCATCCAGTCTGGCTGGGCCGAATTTCGGGGAGACTTTCTTGCCGCGGGTGGGCACCGAAGTTCTGCTCGGGAGCCTCGGCGGGGATCCGGACCGGCTGGTCATCATCGGCGTGCTGGCAAACGGCGCGAACATGCCGGCGAGTTTCACTCATACGGGCAGTCTGCCGGGCAATCGCTTTCTTTCCGGTATCAAGACGAAGGAAATCAAGGGGCAGCGCTACAACCAGCTTCGTCTCGACGACACGCCGCAGCAAATCAGCGCGCAGCTTGCATCGGAGCATGCGCATAGCCAGTTGAATCTCGGCTACCTGACTCAACCACGCGATAACGGACAGGGCGCAGACCGCGGCCAAGGCGCCGAATTGCGCACGGACGCGGCAGCCGCGCTGCGTGCGGCGCAAGGGATGCTTCTGACGACATACGCGCGTACACAGGCGAGCGGCGGACAGCTTGATCGCGATGAACTCGTCGAGTTGCTCGGCGAATGCGCGGAGCTGTTCAAGGCGTTGGGAGACTACGCCGGACAGCACGGCGGCACGGCGACCGATGCGACGGGACAGCAAGCTGTCGTGACCGCCTTCAAGGGATGGACACCGGGTGGCCACGCTTCAGGCGACGATCGTGCATCGAACGCCGGCGCAGGCGACTCTCAGGCGCTGATGGCATTTGGCGCAAAGGCGGGGGCGCTCAATATCACCCCGAAGACTTACGTGACCTACGCCGGCGAGAACATCGATCAGATCGCGCGGCAGAACCTGCAATTCGCTGGCGGTCAGCGCGTGATCACGACGGCTGGCCAAGGCATCCACCTGTTCGGGCGCGGTGAAGGCGTCCGCGCGATTGCCGGCGAAGGTCCCGTTGTCTTGCAGGCGCAACAGGACACGCTTGCGGCGACTGCCCAGAAGGGAATACAGATCATGTCCGTTGGCGACGAGGTGTTGATCTCGGGCAAGTCGATTCGGCTCGTCGCGGAAGACGGAAGCTACGTGAAAATCGGTGGCGGCGTCGAGGTCGGTTCAGACGGTGCGTTCACTGCTCACACGGCGGGACATGATTTCGTCGGCCCGAACACGGACCACGTTGCGCCGCCGGCGTTCAATCGCGGCGGTGCCGATCAGAAGTTCCGCTTGCGGTACCCCGGTACCGACGGCGATGACGGTACGCATCCCGTACCGAACCGTCCATACAAGATCACGTTGCGCAACGGCCAGGTCATTAATGGGGTCTCGGATGCACACGGGTTGACGGAGCTGGCATCCAGCGACGCGATGCACATCGCTCATATTCAGGTTTTCGACGTTTAAGGCAGGCGGTCATGTCCGATACCACAACCTCGTCGCCCCGGATTGTTGGCGAACGCAAGGCGATTCTCAATTGCAACCGGCCGCAGGATGCGTGCGTCAATACCGACGTGCAAAATCGCTTTCCGTGCACGACGATCCTGATCCATGGCGTGAATGACCTCGGAACGGATTTCGGTACGGTCGAAGGCGGACTGTGCGAAGGATTGAACGACCGCCTCGGTCGTTCCGATTTCAAGGGCGCCGAGTACTCGCACGGCCGCATGGCGAACGACCCGAGCAAGGTGAGCGTTGCCGACATGATGAAGAACATGGACGATGTCATTTATCGTCGGCAGGAAAGCGAAGAGACAAAGAGCCCGTTGATTCCGTTTTATTGGGGGTTACGCGTCGGGAAGGAGGATTTGCCCCGAGACCCCAATAAGGAGACCGTCAACGGCCAGTACGTCGACCGGTTCGGCAACCGCCTTGATGAACACCGCGCGCGCAACGGCGGATTCTTCGCCAATGCGACCAATAACATCCCCGACATGTTCGACTCGAATTTCAAAGGGGGAATGACGACGAAAATTCTCGACCGGATGCAGGGCGACCCGACGCACCCGCTTCGCGAAGCGGAAAATCGGCATTACATGGTGCTGGCAGCTCGGCGGCTCGCGGCATTGGTGCGGCAAATCCGCCTTGTCGATCCGGACGGGACAGTCAACATCATTGCGCACAGTCAGGGCACGCTGATATCGCTGCTCGCCCAGGCCTATCTCGTCGAGGGGCTGATTCCAAACCAATGTGGCCCGGCCGACCGTCCTGCCGACACGCTGGTCCTGATCGACTCGCCCTACAGCTTGAGCGAGGAGTTCATGGATCGGTTGCTGCAACGCGGGGACCAGCAGCAGACGGCTTACGCGCGTGCAAAGACCTTGGCAAATCTGGCCGGGCATGTGGCGAACGGCAAATATCCGACGCCGCCGCTCGAACAATTGAAATACGAGCCAGGACGGGACAATTTTGGCGTCGTCGGCCCAACCTGGGATCCCGCGCAGGCGACGCGCCTGAGCGGGTTGCAAGGCAACGAATGCGTCGTGTTCGCCGAGCGCGACAATCGCGGCAAAGTGTATATGTACTTCAGCCCGGAGGATGCGACCGTCGGTCTGCGCGGCGTCAATGGCATGGGGTGCTCGGGCTTGCCCGACTCAATCGATGTGCGTGCGGCGCAGCGGGGAAGCAAGCTCGAGAAAATTAATCTGCTGTCGGCGGCTTTCCGGCAGCGTGTCTTTACCCGGCGTCTGCGGCAGGGCAAGCCGGTTCAGGTTGGTACGCCGCCCGGGAACTTTACGGTGCGGGAAAAGGGCGAAACATCCCATGGCTTGCCCGGCGGCTTCACGACATGGGTGAAATCGACGCAGATAGACGTCGGCACCGAGCGCAATATCAATGGCGAAGCATTGACGCCACCGTTCGATCCCGAAATGGAAGGCAATGTGCTGCCTGGAACGGAGGCAACGCCGCTCTCGGAAAAAAATACCGGAGAGTATGCGCCCGGCAAACAAGCCATTGACCAGCTCGAAGCGGAAATTGCCCTGAGCACGAACAGTGGCGAAGGTGCGTTGCAGCCGTTGCCTGCGCAAATCATCGACTGGCCAACGAGCGAGGATGGGACGTTGCCGACCTCCGCTGAGGTGGAGGCGTCGTTGAACGCGGGCAAGGATCCCGACGATCAGTGCAAGGTCGGCCGGGTCGTGTCGACGGTACCGCCGTCGCCCGGGCACATCGTCGTTTATCGTCAGGAGACGCTCAACGAAGCCAAGGTTCGGCTGATGAATGAACATCCGGGAGAAAGTTCATATCACTCGGCGGTCATGAGCGGTCGTAGAAATCACCGCTGTGCGACCGCATTCGATGTGTCGGTAGGCCAGGCGCGTGCGCTCGACGATCCGGACTGGGCAAAACTCCTGCGGGCTATTGCTGATTGGAGACTTCCGGAGAGCGATATAGTAAAAGCCGAGAGAAAACTCGGCAAAAAGCTCGACTCCGTAACGTCCGACATAGTAAAAGCCAATTGCAGCTATTACGAAAGCGGAGTTTTCCCGGAAGACGATATCGTGCCGAAGGATTTTCCTGAAGGTGTGGTCAGTGAAACCAGGAAAGATCGAAATAGTGAAGTTGTAAAAGAAGCACGATCGGTACATTGAAAAATTGACGCGCCATGATTACGACAAACGTCACACGACCACCGGCTGCACGAATATTTCTGCTTTCACTCGCAATCCTGACTCTCTTGTGGATTGCAGTCGTCGAATTTGTTGTTGGAAGGGAGGGATTCTTGGGAGGAAATATTGCAATGTATCGACGCTTGTCGCTGTTGATCTTGCCGCCGCTGTTGTTGGCGGCAGGCGTCAGTATCGCCTATGGCGCCTCGTTGCGTAGAGACTCGCCGCCTCGAGACACGCCGGCGGCCGCTCGTCCATCCAGCGCAAACGAAGCTGTCGTTGCCGGGGACGGGTCCAGGGATGCGCGGTTCACGTTGGAAATACGCCGTTTTGGCGTCGCCGTTGACCGGTTTCGCCAGCGTGCGCTATTGATGCGGCTGGACGAGGCAGGGGGCAGCGGAACGTTGCTCCTGCAGGATCCCAAACAATATCCGTGGTCGAGTAGCGATCGAAGCTTTGCGGGACATAAGCGCGAGAACAACGTCTTCGGCTATACGTTGCGCGGATGGGTCGATTATTGGCCGATTCCCGTGATAGTGGCCGGGCCGCCGCGAAACGAGAGTGATCCGGATGCGGACCGGATGGCAACCCACATCAGTAGTGCGGATAACGGGGCGGGGATTGGTAATACCCTTTATACGAGACTCGATGAAATACATACTGCGCACGGGGACGAGGTGGTCTCTAGAGTATTTGATATCTTTGACCGCGAGCCGGACTTGCCGGCAGTGGTATTGCTGGTTGAGGATGGAATCAATACGCGATCCTATTTGGGCACTCCGGGCGCCGATTACCTGGGTTTGTCCACAAAAGATGGAAACTTCGTACCAAAGAATCCTGACAGTTACGTTGCGTTGCTGGTGACGAGAAAGGACCGAGTTGACCGACTGATTCGTCCATATGTGGTGGACGCACCGGAGGCAATCGACAACAGCCAGACCCAATATGACGTGATCAAGCTGTGGAATTATTTCTGGCAGCTTCAGAAAGCCCACTGGAAGAAGGGTGAAAAGGAGATGCCGGTGGATTATTGGCAGGCGAAGCTCCCCGAGTTCTGGAAGACTGCGTCGTTGAAGATGCCGGACGGCTTCAAGCCGAACCCGTGGGTGCCGATTCCCTGGACCACGTGGCAGTTGAAGGAGTATGACAAATGGCCGGTTCTGGCCAATCTGCATCGGCCGGTGCGAGTCGATCTGAGCAACGGGCACGGGGCGCCGTTGAAGAAGGGCGAGCGAATCGAAAAGATCCGCGCCGGCTGGCAGCAGGCTGTGGGTGCGCTTGCGCCCGGCGAGCAGCCGGGACGCATGTTCTACGATACTGGCGCCTCGACCGCCAATCTCGCGTTGCTGGTGCAGTCGCTGCACGACAACCCGCAGCATGTCGATATTGACGATCCGAAAGACGCCTTCGACATGCAGCGCCGTATCGGCGGCGACACCGGAACGAGCTCGATCTGGGTCCAGACCGCGCTGGCGCTGATGATGGGTTATGGCGACGGGAAGACGAGCGCACTGATCAACCTGCGGGATCCGCTGCATGCCACGATCGTCATGCTGACGCCGCCGGACGCCGCGTCGCGGCAGGCGCATCCGCAGACGTTCAGCTGGGATTTCTGACGGACCGGATCGACACGTCATGGGTCAAAAGCGATACATCATCGAAGGCGATGTGCACAGCCACGGCGGACGCGTTGTGTCCGGGGCGCCGAACTCGCGAATCAACGGGCGTGCGATTGCACGCTTGCACGATCCCGCGATTTGCGAGATTCACGGCCTGACTTTCATTGCGACGGTGTCGGGCCACGCCCGGTTCGACGGGCAAGTTGCCGCCTGCGATGGCGACTTGCTGGCATGCGGAGCACGCCTGATCGCGAGCCAGGATCAGACCGGCGGCTGACGGAAATACGGGGCGCGCGGGCGGTGCGCCGGTCAAGCCGGGCCGGCCTCGTCCGATCGTGCCCGTGACGCTCAGATCACGAATTCCATCGGCTTCGTGCCGCATTGCTCATCGGGCAACGGCTCGCCACGCTGCGCCGCGGCCAACAACCGGCCGATCGCAATGTGGACCACATCGGCGCGCACGCTCGACGGGGTGAAGCCTGCGGCGTTGTCGAGTCCCTCGCGGTGTGCACGCATGATTCGCACGTCTTGCTGGATCACGGAATGCGTGTAGAGGTGCAGCAGCGGTTTCAGCGCGCGCAGCACCGCGGCCGGCAAGGCAAAGCGATAGGCGATGTACGTATAGACACGCGATCGACGCGTGTCGAGCGGCGTGATCTGGCTGATGATCAGAAAACTCGAGCGGCTGCCCCAGTGATAGTCGCACCGCGTGACGTTCGGTGCATAAAAATGATCGGTATGCCGAAGCGGTTCCCTGGACGGATTGGTCAGCCAGTCCAGCATGCCGATCTTGTCGCCGTCATCGTGATACGTGACCTCGACGCTCTGCTGCTTGAGTTCGACGGATGCCCGTAGCCGCCGTCCAGTGGATGAGCGGAAGATCCGGTCGTGCACGAACACCGTATGCGGGACGTCCATGAAGTTCTCGACCAGCGCACCGAGGTCGCCATCGAACGTATTGACCATGTAGTACGACTGCCACGGCCGTTCGCCGTAGTGCGGCATGTCGAACGGCCGCTTCAGCGCTGGATCGTCTCGCCCGCGATAGACCCAGACGAGGCCGTGCCGAGTCAGCACCGGTAACCTGCGCTGACGATACGGGTAGGTCGTACCTGGCGGTGCTGCGCTCGCGCCGTCGATGCTGGGAATTCGGGTCACGCTGCCGTGCTGGTCATAATGCCAGCCGTGATACGGACAGACGAGGCAGTCGTCGACGACCTTCCCGGCCGACAACCGGGTGCCGCGATGCACACATTGATCGACGAGCGCGACGATCTCGCCGCCGGCCGCCCGGAACAGCACGATGCCGAGGCCGAGTACCCGTGTGCCGAACGGCTTGTCCCGCTTGACGTCGGCCTCGGTGCCCGCGACGTACCATTGCTCGACCAGCGCGCCGAAGGCGTCGCCATCGGCGTCCGGCACGGATTCGTCGCACGGGGGATGCGTCGATGCGATCGATATGTTCAACATGAGCACGTGTCCTCGATGATGGCGCGGAGTGCGTTCGCCACGGCGGGCTTGGCCACCAGGGCGCGGGGTTTGACATCGCCAGCCCGGATGCCTGCGCGCTCGTGGGCTCGCTGGACGAGATCTGCCAGCTGGGCGGTGCCCCCGGGCACGCGAACCGCGCGCAACGGGCCAAGCTGGCCGACCGTGCGTGCGTGCCGGTAGTGAAAAGCGCGGACGAGAGCCTGTTCCAGCGCATCGCGCAAGGCGGCGACGTCCTGCGTACCGCTGGCAAGCAACAGCAGGTAGTGGGGCGGATCCGCGTCTGCGCACGGAATCACGCAACCTTCGTCACCCGGTTGCAGCACGTCGGAAAGCGACGCAGCCAGATAGGCTTCGTCCAGCTTTTCACCGACCAGATCGCTTTGCGTGCCAGCCCGCCCGACGAAGGTCACGCATGGCGTTCGTCCCGCATATCCGGTCACACGGACCCGATCGCCGAGCCGATAGCGGTACAGGCCGCCTCCGGTCGTCACGACGACCTCGACCGTATCGCCCGGCTTCAGTTCCTCCACGCCAATCGCGGTTCCGTCGTCGAGCAGAAACTCCAGGAAGTGGCTGCAGACGGCGAGGGGACAGCCGGTCGTATCGCCGAACGGCAGGCTGACCACCGCCTCGGTGGAAAACAAGCCTTTCGGAAGCCATGCCGCCTGCGGAAACAAGGTGCGGGCATGTGCGGCGTAGCCTTTGCTTGGACCGTCCATCCAGCAACTCACTGCCGCGAGTTGCGGCCACAGCCGGCCGCAGTGGCCGTCGTCGAGTGCGCGTCGCAGCGCTGCCATACGGCTCGACGGTAGCGAATCGAACAGGAAGGTGAGCGTATCGCGGCGCCGCGGTTCGGCGTGGTCGAACAGCGGACGAAGCAGACTGGTCAAGAAGGTCGGGCTCCATACGCTGATGAAGGCCAGATCGTCGGCGGAGATAAGCGCGCGTAACGTTTCGTTGCGCCACGCCCGATCATTACCCGACAGTGACGGGGCGACGAGTGTCGGCAGTAGATTGACGAGCGGGCTGCCAGCCAGGTAATCGAGATCGCTGTCCGATCCGATCATGATGCCGTTGGGAGCGCGTTCGCGCGCTTGCATTGGAGGCGACATCGACCAGTACGCGCGTCCGGCCGCGACGCCGGGCACGGTGCGATGCAGATCGGAGAGCCAGACGATCAGCGCGAACTGCAATTCTTCGAGAAAGGCTGGCGTATAGGGAATGAGCTTTTGCTGCTCGCTGCCGCCGCTCGTGCGCTCGAAGAAGCGTGGCGCCTGGTCGGTCAGGATCGGAGCGGACTCCTCGAGGGCACGATCGATCCATCGGGACATGCCGGCGTAGGAGGTTGCCGGCACGCGTTCGCGAAATTGTGCCGGATCCGCGATATCGGCAAACCCGTTGGCCATGCCGAACGCTGTGTTCCGATTCGCGGCGAGCAAGCGTGACAGAAAGGTTGCCTGCGCGTCGCCCGGCGCATCGAGCGCGGTGAGCCATGCGCGACGGAAAGGTTCTGCAGCAGCGCTAAACGCGGCCCACGCATCTTGTGCACGCACGTGCATCCTCTCGTCAGAAATAGGTTTTTTCGAGCTGTGTCAGATCGCTGGGCAAGCGCCGGGGCGCATCGAACACGTGCAGCCAACCGTACCACAGCGGTCGCGTCTCCGCCGCGTCGGAGCGTGCATGAAGCTCCTGCCAGCGCAGGCTCGGATGCCGGTGATGCGTCAGGTTGTAGTTGAAGTTGAGGAATGCCCAGCGGATCAGTGTGGGGGCACGCATGTTGTATGTGCCCTCGACAACGTCGAGCGGCGTGTGCATGTGATACACCCATTGGAGCGACGACCACGAAAACGCGAATGCGAGATAGGCAAGCGCGATATCGAGCACGCGCCAGTCCAGCAATGCGCCCAGTGCGATCCACGCGGCCACGCCTGCGAGGGTTTCGTATCGAATTCGCCGAAATTCAGCCTGGTCGAAGTCTTTGAACGCAGCCGCATACGTGTTGTCGCGTCCGTACTTCGCCCAGCCATACGGGACGCGACTCGGAAGCACGGCGAGGACGAAGCTGCCCGCGAAACTCGCGAACCAGATGCCGCCGATGATCGCCGCGTAGTATTCGATTCGCTTGCGCCACAGCGAAGCGTCCGGCTCGACGAAGTCCACCCGCTCCGCGAGCGTTCGATTCCGCACGTGGTGACCGAGATGATTCACGTGGATCAGCGTTGCGGCCGCGCCGAACATCGCAGATGCCCACCACATCATCAGGTAGTTGACTGCCCCGCGCCGATGCCCGAAACCGTGGAAAGTTTCGTGCATCATCGAAAACACACCTTGCATGATCAGGCAGAACGGTACGAGCGACACCCAGCGCAAGGGGCTCGTACCGTGCGACAGCCACGTCAGGATGCCGGCCCATGCAACGCTCTGCAGCGCGAGCACGCAGAGATTCAGCCGATCGAACCGTCGCGAACATTTATCTATGGCGCTTGCATTGGCAACGAACATACAATTCGGACATGGATGGTGGCGGCGACGCAGAGCATACCTTCGATCGCCATCATCGAACAATACGCCCGCCTGCGCTGATCTTGCGCGTTACGCCACGATCGACCGCGACCATGTCCGCCAAACGAACCGACGATTCCATGCATGAGCGCTGCAACGACGCGGCAGACATCCGTCGGCGCAATCCGCGTTTTTGTTTTGCCGACCACATTCCGCGCTATTGGTATCGTGACAAACGCCTCGTGACGCGCTTTTTCGACGCGTTCTCGATCATGTTTCCGCTCGGCGAGAAGTTCTTTGTCGATAGCGTGAGGCAGTACCGCGACGCGCTGCCGGTCGATGGCACACTCGCCGCTCAAGTGGATGCTTTCCTGTACCAGGAAGCCGCTCACATCCGCGAGCATCGCGCGTATAACCGGCGCCTGGCTCGCCAGGGCATGCCGGTCGACGCACTCGAGGCGCTCATGCGGAGACGGCAGCAACAATGCCGGCGTGTCGCGTCGCCGCTGCTTCAATTGACCTTCACGGCATGTCTCGAGCACTACACGGCTATTCTGGCCGATCTGCTGTTGCGCGATCCGGCCATTCTTGACGGCGTCGACCCGTCGATGGCCGCGATCTGGCGATGGCATGCGATCGAGGAAACCGAACACAAGGCCGTCGCGTTCGACGTATTTCGCGCTTGCGGCGGCGGTGCGATCAAGCGCTATTTCATGCGGACGGCGGCGATGCTCGGCGTCACGGCATGCTTCATCGTCGATCTGGGCTATTTCATCGTGCGTCTCGCGCGTGCCGACCGCGGCGCCGGCAATTGGCGAAGCTGGGCACAGCTTGGCTGGTGGCTGTTCGGCGCGCCGGGCATCGTTACCCGCGTGCTGCCCGCGTGGCTGGTATGGTTCTCGCCGCGTTTTCACCCTGCGCGAATCGGGAATCCGGCCACCCTGGCTGCTGCCCGTGCGGCACTCGCTGCCGACGGCGTGACAACGGAACCGGCATGAGCGCACGGCGTCCGGCATGGTCGCCGTCCGGCTTCGACGAGTGGCGGCAACACTACCCATCGACGCCGTTCGAACCGGCGCCCGCAGCAATCGACTGGACCGGGCACTTCATCGAATGTTGGCATGCGCATGGCGCCCGCGCATTCCCGGACACCGTCGTCGTGTTGATTGCGGGACTCTATTCCGAGTGGATACCTGCCTGCTTCCGGCATGCCGTGCGGGCGTTGCATGCCGCGCGCTACCCAATCCTGCGTGTGCCGGTCCGCTCGTCTCGCGCGGTTGCCGAGCAGGGCGCGCATATCGTGCGCTACCTGTATGCGCGCCTGCCTGCTGATCGCCGCTTTATTGTCCTCACCCATAGCAAGGGCGGGCTCGATGCACTGGCGGCGCTGCATGCGGATTCAGGGCTTCGCGCTCGCTGCGACGGTATCGCACTCGTGCAGCCGCCCGTCGGCCCGAGCGCGATCGTCGACGGCCTGCTCGGGCAACGGGGGGCGCACATCGATCCCGCATGGTTGGGTCGAGCCGCCGGGAGATTGTTGCGCACACGCTGGCTCCATGCAGGCTCGCGCGATATCGGCAGCGAGCGCGACGCCGGCATCGCGAATCTGTTGTCTGCGGTGCCCGGTGGCCTGCACTGTGTGCATGTCGTGAGCTGGTCGATAGAACGCACGTCCCGGTTCGACGCACATCACTCGCGCCTCGACCGCTACCGTCCCGGTTGTGCGCATGACGGACAGTTCTACCTGGACCACCAGACGATTCGCGGCATGCCTCAAGTATGCGTGCCGCATCTCGACCATGGCCAGCCTGTACTCGGCGGCGCCGGTTTCGATGCGGGGCGTTTCTGGCTTGCACTCGTTGCGCTCCTGAACGACACGCGAGCGGCAGCGGTCGCGAGCGGTCAGACGAGATAGATCTCGAATCCCGGGATCGCTTCGGTGCCGCCCGGATCGAGTGCGGTCGCGCCGGGCGTCGATAGCGTATACAGATCCATCGGCAGCGCGGTGTACCGATAGCCGCGCAACGCGGACCATAGCGGATCGTGATCGTACAGGCAAAGCTGCAGCAACGCATAGCGGCTCCGCTCTCGTTGCCAGACTGCATCGAGCAGCGCCTGTGCGATGCCCGGGTCGCGTCCGCTCACATGCAGATGAGTCAGGTAGATGTCCTGAAGCGGCTGGCCGGGTGCTGCGATGGGAGGGCGTCCGAGCAACGGCGCGACGGCGTTGACGCCGTGACGCAACGCACCGAGTGAGCGCGGCAGACGTTCCAGGACGATGCGCTTGATACGTCCCGCATCCCACGGAGCAACGCAGCCCACGATACGCCCCTGCGCGTTGCGTGCGATCAGAAAGCGCTCGATTCCGAAGTCAGGCCAGGCGTTCAGGCGGCGCGTGAATTCGTCCGCTGTAAAGACGCAGCCGAAGGGTTGGGAACGCGACTCCTGGTCCAGGAATGCGCGGAGCGCGTCGGCATCGGTGGCCGACGCGTTCATGATCCTGACGGAGTCGGCGCGCCGCGCAGCGATACGTCGCGCATAGATCGATACGTTACTGTAGCCGCGCCAATGTCGAAATCCGAGCCGGGTCCGCTTGCCTGTCCTGAATAGCGATTGCGTTGCGATCCGGTTGTCGCGAATGACGCAGCAGTACGTATGCTGCACATCTTCGTGCCGGGCGAGATCAGCGAGGCGATCGACGACATAATCGACCCACGTGCGTGCCAGTTCGCGATCGGGTGCGATGCGCAAGTCGCCGAGGTAAGCGATGCGCTGTTTCTCGCCGGCGAGGTAGCCGTCGCGAACGACCATGCTGGCCATTCCCTTGACGTGCCCGGCGCTGTCCTCCGCGAGCCAGGTTCGATAGTCGTTCGAATGACACCGATGCAGTGCGAAGTAATCCGGTGAGCGATCGAAGCGAAGCGGCATCCCGCCGAGCATCGCGTAACGTGTTTGAAACGCGAGAAGCCGTTCGTTGTCGGACGCTGTGGCTGGCCGGATCCGCGTCATTGGCTCATTCACCGGCGAAGATTCGTCTTGCCATCGGGCGCAGGTTTTCCGGCGTCAGCTCACACAGGCAGACGAGCTCGTTTCCGTGCGCGTATTCTGGATTGCGCTCCAGAAAATAGGCGACATCCGGCAGCCGCCGATGCGCGTCAGGCACTTCGGCGAGGGCCGGGGCGAGGCGGCCTTGCGGTACAGGAAAATTGAGCACGCCGGACGCGGCGTCGTATGCGTGCCCGAAGCGCTCAACAGCCAGATGATCGAGCAGTGCCTGAATCGAGGGCTCGGTCGGTCGGTCGAATCGCGGGGTGAAATCATGCGCGAACGCTCGCAAGTAGCGGTACGTGCGATGCCCTTTGCAGATCAGAAACCAGTATAGTGCCAGGTCAGGCGAGTTGCGTTTGAGCTCACCGGCGAGTCGAATCCAGCAAAACGCGAGTTGCTGGCTGCCCCAGCAGGCCGGATCCACGATCGTGTCGCCGGAAAACAGGATGCGCAGTGTGGTGTCGCACCACTGCTGTTCATACAGTTTCAACGTGGAGAAGCCGCGCAGCTTGCCGGTGTCATCGCGCATGATGACGCAATGTGTCTTGTCGTCGAGATCGTGTTCGAAGCGTGCCTGTTCCGTATCCCGGTAACAGGCCGAATAGAGCGCGTACATGTGTGCAACGTCGACGTCGCGCAGCTGCGCACGTGTCATGGAACTGGCTCGAAGCGGCATAGCGTCGTTATTCATGCGGGCTGAAACGATTTATCATGATACGCGATTGAGCCGCTCCTTTTTTCACATGCGCGCCATACCTTCTGTTTCCCTCTCCTATATACCGTCAGCATTCGACGCGTGGCGGTGGCTCGCAATCTATGTCGTCGCGTCGGGCGCACTCTACTTCTGGGTCACACACGCGCCGATGGCGCCCGTGGTGGTGCTGCGTCCGGGGCCGTACGATGCGGTCATTCCGCGAGTGTCCGCCAGTGTGCCGCTTTATTTGAGTTACGCGCTCGTGATGCCGTCGATTGTCTGGTTCGGCCGAGGCCGCAATTGGCTGCTGCCCGCGTTTTTCGCCGGTGCGCTTGCCGCAGGCCTGTGCATCGTCAGTCATCTGTTCTGGCCGACTGCCGTGAGCCGGTCGCCGGCTGTGTCGGGATGGATCGCATGGCTGTATCGGATCGACACGCCACTCGCCGCGAGTCCATGCGGGCATGTTGCGTTGCCTGTGGCGGTAACCGTGGTATTGGCTGCGCTACGTGTCCGCGCAGCGCGCTATTACGCTGCGTGGAGCGCAATACTGGCGCTCACGGTCTTGACGACCGGGCAGCATCTGCTCGCGGACATGCTCGCGGGGCTCGCACTCGGCGTCGGCGTCGGCGGTGTGACGACCGCGCTCATTCGTCTCGACGTTGACCTGCGTACGGCTGCGGCATTGCTGCTTGAATGGCTATGTATCGTCGTTACGCTGCGAGTTGCGTTATCGGTGGGGCATTGGGGCGGTTACCTCTTCGCCGCTGTCATTGTCGCGACCCGGCAACACGCGTTATTCATTCTGTATCACGACGCGACACACTATCATTTGACCCGCCGTCGTTTCGCGAACGATTTTCTGATCAACCTGGCAATCGGCGTACCGGGACTCGTGCCCATCGAATTCTATCGCCCGCTGCATCTTGCACACCATCGACACGTCGGGACTGCGGACGATCCTGAGCGGAACTATCTGTACCACGCGCAGCCATGGAAATTCGAGCCACTCGACACACTCCCGCTGGTCCGGCAACTGCTCGGTGACTTGTTCGTGGTCAACATGGTGAAAAACATGCGCGCATACCGGCGCGCGAACGGGCGTGGTGCGTCCATGTCACTGCCGCTGCTCGCTGCGATATCGACATGGGGCATCCTGCTCGTGCCGCTCGTGCATGCCTGCACGGTACGCGAACTGTTGACGCTGGCGGCGCTTTGGTTCGTGCCTCTCGTGACAATTGGCGCGCTGGTGCAGAAGATTCGTAGCATTGCAGAGCACAGTGGCGGGCCGGGTGTCACGGCCGGCTGGAATGACTGGACCTATTCGTGGCGTGTCGGGTTACTGGGCCGCTTCTTTATTTGGCCGTACAACATCAACTATCACCAACAGCATCATCGCGAACCCGGCGTGGCGTGGCATCGCTTGCCCGGATTGCGTGCGTCCGACGAGCCGGTTCTGTCTTCGAGGCAATTGCTTGCATTGCTTTGGTCGGGTGCCTCGCGCCGTGGTAGTCAAAGATAGAAAATCCTTTTCAAGACACGATGAAGTTCCCCATCGATCCAGGAGCGAAAGATCGGCACGGCCCGTTGCGATCCGTCTGACGCGTGCCGCGCAACTCCGATCGTGAATTGAGCGCAGCCATTGTCTTGACACGCCGTGGATTAATCAACCGCAGTGCGAGGCTTTGTCCGGAACGACAGGGTCAACCCCACACCAATGCGCAGCGGTCAGTCGGCATCCACGCGCACTCGGCCCGGATGAATATCCATGCGGATTGTCTTCGTGTCGAGATGCGTCATGCCGCCAGACCTCGGCGGCTTCGCGTGCTAATCCCTCACGCCCTGCGCCGAGCTCATGAAGTTGACGCTGATCCGCGTGCCCTCGATTTCCGGTTCCTTGGGCACGCAGTGCACCCAGTCTTGCTGCGCGCGCCCTCCCATCACCACCAAGTCTCCGGAAGACGGTTTGAAGGTCATGGAGCGGCCGCCCTTGATCGGCTTGATCAGGAACCGGCGTATCGTGCCGAGCGTCAGGACGGGCACGATGCAGTCGAGCTTCCGGCACGAGCCGTGGTCGCGATGCCAGCCTGTACTGTCTTGCCCGTTGCGATAGAGGTTCATCCACAGGCCGTCGTATTCCACGCCGTAGTGACGCGACAGCGCACGGACGGCCTGCAGCAGGCGCGCGTCGGGCACATCGGCGACATGCTTGTAGACCGCCGTCATGCGCGGCTCGCGAAACACCTGGTTGAACATGCGCCGATCGTGCTCCAGCCACGGAACGCTGTTGCGCAACTGCTCATAGAGCTGCGAAGCCCCCGAAATCCATCCGGGCACGATTTCGATCCAGGAATGAGCGTCGAGATCGAAACGCCTTGCCGATCGAAAGGACTCGTCTATCGAGAATTCGGCGTCGCTGCTTCCGAACAAATCGCTCTGTGCAGGTACCGTGCTCGGGATCCGTGTGATTGAATTCATCGTGCAAGTTGATCGCTTCCGCTGGTGACGAGTCACGCGGCCGGGAAAGGTGTCGATATGAGTCGTAGTCAGGCCAACGCACCGTGATTCATCGCATGCCACGCACGCAGCACCGAATAGCCGCGCCAGGGCCGCCATTTCTCGGCGGCTTGTGCTGCGGCACGGGCGCTACCCACGCCCAGGGCCTTTTGCAACGCGACGTCGCCGGCGGGAAAGGCGTCGGGCCAGCGCAGCGCGCGCATGGCGATGTACTGCGCCGTCCAGTCGCCGATGCCGGGCAGCGCGCACAATTCGGCGCAAGTCGCAGCGACGTCTACGCCGGGGTGCAAAGCGATGCGCCCGTCCAGCACCGCGTGCGCCAGCGCATGCAGCGCGGTCTGGCGTTGCCGCGTGATGCCCAGGCGGCCGAGCTCATCGCCGGTGGCGGCCGCCAGGGCAGCAGGCGTGGGAAAGAGACGATCCAGACCCGCGACAGGGGTTTCGATCGGATCGCCGAAGGCCGCAACCAGTCGCGCGCCCAGTGTGCGTGCAGCGGCCACGGTGACCTGCTGGCCCAGCACGGCGCGCACCGCCAGCTCGAAGCCGTCCAGTGTGCCCGGCACGCGCAAGCCTTCGCCCAACGGGAACGCGGCGTGCAGAGCCGCGTGGATGGCGATCGGGTCGGCGTCCAGATCGAACGCGGCGCGCACACGGTTGATCAGCGCCGGCAGGGCGGCGGCCAATGAATCGCTGATCGTCAGCACGGCCTGCGCGCGATCTTCGTCGAAGCGAGCGCGCAACCAGCCGCTACGCGCCTGCGTCCCTTGCACAAGCCGCAGCGTTCGCGTGTATTCCAGGCCCGCGACCTGCTCGACGCCGGGCAACGCGCGCAGGCGCAAAAAGCCCACCATTGCCTGTACGTCATAGGGAGGCCGCCAGCCGAGTCGCACGGTCACGCCTTGTCCATCGGACGCGGATCTGGCCCGGCGCAAGGCGCTGGGATTCAGGCCGTAGCGGCGCGAGAAGGCATCGTTGAAGCGTCGGACGCTGGAAAAGCCGCTGGACGCCGCGACCTGGCTCATCGGCAATCGCGTGTCGGCAATCAACTGCTTGGCCGCCAACAGCCGGCGTGTTTGAAGGTACTGAAGCGGCGACACGCCAAAGTGTGCGTCGAAAATGCGGCGCAAATGGCGGTCGGTCACACCCAGCCGTTGCGCAATGCGCGGCATCAAGCCGCCGCTCGACTGCCCGAAGGTCGGGCGCGCGGAGGTCATGTGCCGCCATGCGTCGGGTTCGTCCATCAATCTTGCGGCCTGCAGGGCCAGGATGCGCGAAGCGTCCTCCGTGCTCCAGGATGCCGCGCGCGGAGCCAATTCGGGGCGGCAACGCAAGCAGGGCCTGAAACCGGCCGCTTCTGCCTCTGCCGCGTGACGGTAGAAGCGGAGGTTCTCGCGACGCGGTGTCTTCACGCGACACACCGGACGACAGTAGATGCCGGTGCTGGTGACGGCCGCGAAAAAGGAGCCGTCGAAGCGCGCGTCGTGCGCCTTCAGCGCCAGGTAGCAGGCGTCGCTGTCGGGGGTGTCGATGGGGGTAGGCATGGGTGACATCGTATATCCCGCGCGCCCACGACGTGCGCCATTTTCGGACATGTGGTCTGTCGGCTTTGCGCCGCCAAACACCGGGCATCTCGAGCATCCGGGACGGCAGAAACTGATTGCGCGGTTCGCCCCGCCAACCTCACGGAACGCGGTATGCGCTTGACTTCAAGGTGATCGGGAACCTGGATCGTGCGTGAGGCAGTGCCGTGCGCTCATAAAACGGCCCGGCCCTCACGACGGCGCATTCTCGTTCCCTCGCAAGAATCGGAGTTGCCGCGCGACCTCTCCCCGGCAAGGTGTTGCTACGCGCAGGCCAGATGATCAAGCCGTGAGCTGCATGGGCCATAGCGGCCCCATTTCTTTGCGAGCCTGCCGCTTGCGGCGGTGGTTGTTGCCGATGCGTTCCATCGGCCTCCTGGCGGAGCGAGCACGGCGATCGGATCGTCGACGCCTTGCCTGCGTCCAGCCGTTGCCGGCAATCGATCGTGACGCGCGGCGTGCCGGTACCCGCTTGCCCGCCGACACCCCCCGAAACATCGGATGCGACACCTTAATCCCGCAGTAACTCTTTTAATGCAATTCGCCAAAACATCGAGGGTAATTATTTAAATCGCCGAAACTATTTAATTTATTTCCTTTTAATCAAACAAAACATCCGCGCCGGCAAAGGTATTTAAGTTCGCCTCGTCATTCAATGTGGCTGCGTCCGTTTCAGGCAAGCCAGTCGGGGATCTAGAGGCGATTCGAATTTACGACCCTTTATATGCGATCTAAAAATCTGTCGAAAATGTAAAGCATTGCAATATCAAGGAGAGAGTTGAGTGTTTCGATTGCGATGCGTGATTTTATTTGGCAGGATTTTCATCAGGTTGCTCGATTTCAAGACAACAATGCAGCCGGCCATTCAATCAGTCGAAACAACACGTGCCGGATGAGCAACGATCCGAAAGGAAGCTGACGAAGAAACGGATAACGAGGCGGCGAACGGGCGACATCGTTCGCGTTCATTGAAGCAATCGTTTGCCTGGGCGTCGATGCGTCACTCGAGCGACCCGGGCGGATTCGATACGGGGCAGCCATGGCGATACTCATGAACGATTCTTCCGGGGAAGCGTGCCTGCTCCGCGCGTATCACGTGTTCGGCCGGGATGCCGCGCGTTGCGATACGGTCATCCGGGATGCGTCGGTGTCCCGTGTTCACGCCCATATCCGCTGGGTGGGCGGGCTGTGGGAACTCCACGATCACAGCAGCAACGGCACGTCGCTGTCCGGCGTGCCGTTACGCCACGGCGATCACGCGGTACTGCAGCCGGGTGACATGATCCGGTTCGGCAGGGCCGGCATCGCGCCGTGGCGCGTCGATGCGCTCGACGATCCGGCCGATACGCTGTGGCCGATACGAGGCGCTGCGCATCCGATCGTGCTCGCGCCGCGCCAGATCCTGGCCGCACGCGCCGCGCAGCCGGTCACGATCGTCCGGTCGCCGGCCGGCGAATGGCTGTGCGACGACACGTTGCCGCCGCGCGCGCTCCATGACGGCGACGAAGTATCGACCGGCGACGCCACGTGGCGCCTGGCACTCGCGCGCAATGGTTCGACGATGAGGCTCGCCGCCCCCGCCGATCCGGCTGTGCCGGCACAACTGCTCGAATTCCTCGTCAGCCGGGACGAAGAGCATGTGCGCATGCTGCTGCATGTTCGCGGCGGCGTGGTCGACCTCGGCGAGCGCGCGCATCACTACAGTCTCGTCACGCTTGCCCGCGCGCGCTCGGCCGACATGCAGGCCGGCTACGACGCCGCCACGCAAGGCTGGATCGAACTCGACCGGCTGGCGCGCATGCTCGGCATCGATACGTCCCATGTCAACGTGCAGATTCACCGCGCCCGGAGCCAGTTCGCGGCCCTGCCGGGGCTGGGCGCGAGCCAGCTCGTCGAGCGCCGGCGCGGCAGCGTCAGGTTCGGCGATTTCCCGTTCCGCGTCATGCGCGGCGCGCATCTCGAATGCCAGTCGGTGCCGCCCGCTCAGCCGCGTATCGGCGTGCATCGTCAGGCGCCGGCCCCGGTAGTCCATTGCTCATGAACTCGAGAGAACCGGTCTCGGCGCCGACCGAGCCCCGCGCGCCCCTCGCGCCATTTGCGGAACTGGCCGGCAAGCGGCGTTACCGGCTCGGTTCGTTGCTCGGCGAAGGCGGCAATGGCGTGGTGTTTCGCGCGACCTGCTGCGAAACGGGACAAGCCGTCGCGATCAAGCTGATGCGGGATCACGCCGCGCGGACCGCGACGGAGCGCGCGCGTCAGCGTGCGCGCTTCCAGCGCGAGACGAGCCTGTGCGAGGCGCTGCGGCACCCGAACATCGTGGCCTTGCTGGACAAGGGGGAAGCGCCCGACGGCCGGCTGTTCGCCGTATTCGAGCTGGTGCAGGGCCGGACCTTGCGCGACCGGCTCGCGGCACAGGGGCCGCTGTCGGCCGTCGACACGGGCCGGCTGATGGCGGAGGTGCTCGACGCGCTCGCGGCCGCGCATCGCCGGGGCATCGTGCATCGGGACCTGAAGCCGCAGAACATCGTGATCGCGATGGCCGACGACGGGCCGCACGCGAAGCTCCTCGATTTCGGCATCGGTGCGTTGCTGCCCGGCGCGGAGGACATCGGGCGCCAGACCCTGACGCTGGCGACCGAGGTGCTTGGTTCGGCGTCCTATTGCGCGCCCGAGCAATTGCGCAACGAGCCGCCGACGCCAGGAAGCGACCTGTATGCGTGGGGCCTGGTCGTGATCGAATGCCTGACGGGCGAGGTCGTCATGCGCGGTGCGAGCGTGGCCGACATTCTCTATCAGCAGCTCAGCCCGGCGAATGTCGCGTTCCCTCCGCCGATCGCATCGCATCCGCTCGGCGCGGTATTGCGGCGCGCGCTGAGCAAGAATCCGGAGCAGCGCGCCGCGTCGGCCGACGAACTCGCGGAAGCGTTCCGCACGCTCAACTTCGCGGCGCTCGTCGGCCGTTTCGATGCCGGTCGCGCAAGCGGGCCGACGCATCCGCGCCCGTTCGCGCCGTACGGCGAGCCGATCGCAACGGCGGGCGGGTACCGTCAGATCACCACGCTGTGCTGTTGTGTGACGATCACCGGAGAAGGCCGGCGACGCCACGCCGGAGTCGATCACGACGCCCTGCTCGACGGCTACGAGGAGCAATGGCAGACGAAGTGCGCGGATATCGCCGTCGGTTACGGTGCGCAGGTCGACGCACGGCTCGGCGACACGCTGCTGTTCCATTTCGGCCTGCAAGGCGACATCGATTGGCCGGCGCGCCGCGCGGCGCGCGCGGCACTCGACATGGTGCGGGTGGCCGGGCGCGCACGGCTGCCGGTGCCTGCGGCGGCCGGCGGCGACGCTGGTGGTGCAAGCTGGCGCGTCGAAGTGGCCGCCGCGATTCACGTCGGGCAGGTTCTCGCCCATGCGTCGCATATGTCGGGCGTATCGACGCCTGCCGCGGCTGCGCGGCTGCTGCGGCTTGCCGGGCCCGGACAGATTCTGATCAGTGACGATGCGCGGCTGGCGCTCGAACGGCATGCGGACTGTCGGCCGACCCCGTTGCGGCTCGCGCGGGCGGGCCTCGTGCCGCAGCCGGTTCACGAACTGCTCGGCGAGCGGCGCGCCGATACGCCGTTCGATTCGCTCGACGCCGGCATGCGGGCACCGATGGTCGGCCGCGCGCGCGAACTCGGCGTACTCTTGCGCGCGTGGCAGGAGACGCTCGCACGACATCGTCGCGTGATGCGCGGCGAGCCTGCGCCGCACGGTGTGCCGCGGCTGGTCGTCGGCGACGCGGGGCTCGGCAAATCGCGCCTCGTCCACGAGTTGTGCGAGGCCGTCCGGGGCGAGGGTTCTGCCTGCGCGTATTGCGGGTGCCTGCCCGAGCGGGAGAATCACGCACTGTTTCCGATCCTGCGATTCATCGCCGCGCATTGGCATATCGACGCCGACGACCCGGCGGGTCTCGCGCTCGCGGCGATCGACACCATGATCGCGCCGCTCGAATGCGATCACGCGGCGGCCCGTGTCGCACTCGCGACCTGGCTGGAGGTGCCCTGCGAAGGGACGAGGGTCCCATGGTCGAGTGCGCGCGAACGACACGCATTGTTCGACGTTCTCGAGCAGTTGATCGTGTCGCTCGGCAATGGCGCGCCGGTGTTGTTCGTCGTCGAGGATGTCCAGTGGATCGACCGCTCGACCGAGGATTTTCTTGCGTACCTGCGGCGCTCGCCGCGCGCGGCGGCGCTCGGCATCGTGCTCACGTCGCGCCCCGACCAGCTCGCGCGCTGGCGCGGCGCGACCGAACGCCTGGTGTTGCGCCGCCTGCCGCGCGACGACGCGCAGCGCCTGATGTCGGCATGCCTGGGCCCGGGCGAGCTCGATCCGCTCTGGCTCGACCCGCTCGCCCGGCGCACGGCGGGCATTCCGCTGTTCATCGAGGCCGTCGCGCGCGAGCTGACGATGGGCGGCGCGGACGGCACGCTCGCCGGGCTGCTGACGACGGATCCCCGTCCGCTTCCGCTCAGTCTCGGCGGGATGCTCGGTCGAGCGTTCGACCGGATCGACGACGCGCGCGACACCGCGCAGCTCGCCGCGACGATCGGGCTCGAGGTGGATGCGCAACTGCTCGTCGCGGCTTCGCCGCATGATCGCGCGACGCTCGACGCGCACCTGCAGTTGCTGCTCGAGGAACGGATCCTGTACGCGCAACATCGGCGCGATCGCGTGGTCTATTCGTTCCGCCATGCGTTGATTCGCGATGCGGCGTATGAGTCTATGCCGCCCGACCTGCGGCACGGCAACCAGGCACGCGTCGGCCGCGCGCGGGTGGCGTAAGCCGGTCGCGGCGCCGGTGCGCATGCGTCTGGCGTCGCGGAGCACTTCGCGCGCGCGAGTGCGCGGGGGGCGTTTGCGGGCGCTCGACATCACCACCGATCCCGGGGTGCCGACGGTAGCCGCGCCGACGGAAAATCCGCAGGACGGGCGCTTTTCGATCGGCTTCGGCTCCCCTCCGGATGGCCGAATCGCGGTGCAGCGTGTGCTGACCGAAGCCAATCAGTTGTTCGATGTCGAGGTGCAGGGACGCTGTGTCATCTCTGGCCGCGTTTTGGTGCACGACGGCTTTACCCGGTGCCGGTGGATCTTGGGTAGTGCGCCCGGCCACGCAGCGAAGCCGAGTTGAATCCGGCACGGCTGTTTCCGTGACTTGGCCGCTCGTCCGCCAGTGGCGCCGGGTTCCGGGCGCGACGTCGGTCGAGGCGTAGTTTCATCTCGTGCTCCCGCTTTCGTCTTTCGAAATCCTGACGTATTTCAAAATGCTTTCCATCCATGTCGCATGCGCGATTCGATGCCGGGACAGTCGAAATTTGCATAGCGTTTGTGAACGGAATTACGGCTGCATACGTTCGCGGTTGACGGTGCCGCGTGCCATGTCCGGCGCGCAGCGGCCTCGATGCGCGGCGTGATGGCGCGTCGCACGGCCGCAGGCGCCGACGGGCCCGGATCGCGGTACGGTCCGAACGAGATCACGCAAGCACACGAGGATGCAGTCATGGCATCGATTCCCGAACCCGCGCCGACCGGCGACACCAGCAAACGGAACTGGCTCGAATCCCACGAGGCCGGCTATCACAAGACCCTCGGCAATCGACAGGTGCAGATGATCGCGATCGGCGGCGCCATCGGTACCGGCCTGTTCCTCGGCGCGGGCGCGCGCCTGCAGGCTGCCGGGCCGTCGCTCGCGATCGTTTATCTGGTATGCGGCGTGTTTTCCTTCCTGATCCTGCGCGCGCTCGGCGAGCTCGTGATGCATCGCCCGAGCAGCGGCAGTTTCGTGTCGTATGCGCGCGAATTCCTGGGCGAGAAAGCGTCGTTCGTCGCCGGATGGATGTATTTCCTGAACTGGGCGATGACCGGCATCGTCGACATCACCGCGGTCGCGCTCTACATGCATTACTGGGCGCCGTTTTCGGGCGTGCCGCAGTGGATCTTCGCGCTCGCCGCGCTGTGCATCGTCGCGACGATGAACCTGATCGGCGTGAAGTGGTTCGCCGAGATGGAATTCTGGTTTGCGTTGATCAAGGTCGCCGCGATCGTGCTGTTTCTCGTGATCGGCAGCGTGATCCTCGGCACCGGCGGGCACGTCGCAGGCCATGACACGGGCATGCACCTGATCACCGACAACGGCGGGTTCTTCCCGCACGGGCTGATGCCGGCGCTGGTGCTGGTGCAGGGCGTCGTGTTCGCGTTCGCGGGCGTCGAACTGGTCGGCACCGCCGCCGGCGAATGCAAGGACGCGCGCAAGGTGCTGCCGCGCGCGATCAACAACGTGATCTGGCGCATCGCGATCTTCTACGTCGCGTCGGTCGTCCTGCTGGTCTGCCTGCTGCCGTGGAGTGCGTACAAGGCGGGCCAGAGCCCGTTCGTCACGTTTTTCGGCGCGCTCGGCGTGCCGGGCATCGGCTCGGTGATGAACCTGGTGGTCTTGACCGCGGCACTGTCGAGTCTCAACTCGGGACTGTATTCGACCGGGCGCGTGCTGCGTTCGCTCGCAATGGGCGGCTCGGCCCCGGCGTTCCTCGGCAGGATGAGCGGGCAATCCGTGCCGTACGCGGGCATTCTCGTGACGGTCGCGATCTACGTGGTCGGCGTGCTGCTCAACTACCTGGTGCCGTCGAGCGTGTTCGAGATCGTGCTGAACATCGCGTCGCTCGGCATCATCAGTACGTGGGCATTCATCGTCGTGTGCCAGATGAAGTTCCGCGCGGCGGTCGCGCGCGGCGAGGTGGACGACGTGTCGTTCAGGATGCCCGGCGCGCCCGTGACGTCATGGCTGACGCTGCTGTTCCTGCTCGGCGTGCTGGTCCTGATGGCATTCGACTATCCGAACGGCACGTGGACAATCGCGTCGATCCCGCTCGTCGCGCTGCTGCTCGTGGCCGGCTGGAAGTGGCTGAGCGGCCGCGCGCACCGCGCGTCGCTCAAGCCGACGATTCCGTCGGTCGCGCTCACGCAGAACGTGCTCGAGAAGGACGGCGACTGACGGGATGCGCGACGAGGCGCGGCCGCCGGCCCGGTTGCGGCGCGCCCGCTCACATTTGCTTGCAGCCGGTATGCCCGGATCCGGTTCTGCGGCGCATGGTCGGTTCGGCGCGTGCGCCTCGATACGTTCGATGCGCTTGCCGGCCGGTCGGGTGACAGGCCGGGGGCGCGCGACGGTTTCTACGTGAAGCCGACCCTCGTCGTACCGAAGTCGTTGCAGTCGAGCGTGTGCCGCAACGAAAGCTTCGGGCCGGCCACGCGGGTCGCGCGGCCGGCCGTCGCGCGTGTCAGAACCGCGTACTGAATCCGACCCGCGCGATCGACTGCAGTGCGCCGCTCGACGCACCGTTCGCGTCCATCACGCCGTTGATCTGCGCGTTGCTGCCGTGGTTCGCGCGCTGATGCACGCCCGCCACGTACACCATCGTGCGCTTCGACAGCCAGTACTGGACGGCCGCCAGGAACTGGTGCGCGTGCGCATTGTCGAGTGTGTCGTTGCCTTTCATGTAGGTGTAGCTCGCGCCGACCACCCACGCAGGCGACGGATGCCACGACGCGCCGGCTTCCGCCGCCCACGCGCCCGCGCCGTTCGCCGAGTTCCGTACGGTCGTCACGAGCGCCTTCCCCGTGACCGTGCCGAGTGTGTAGTGCACCCCTGCGCCCCAGTTGCGCACGCTGGTCGGCGGAAGCCCCGTCGACGCGCCGTATTTCTGGTTCGTATAGGCCGCGCCCGCGCCGAACGGGCCGTTGTCGTAGCTCGCGCCGACGCTGACCGTGTTGTTCGCACCGACCGACCCCGCGACGTTCCCGAAGCCGTACAGCGCGCCGAAGGTCAGGCCCGACAGCGACGGGCTCGTGTACTTGACGGAATTCGCGACGCGATTGCTGCCCGCGACGCGATCCCAGTCGAACGCGCCGGTGGGGTTGTTCGGCAAGGCGAGCTTGTCGAACGGCCCGTTGCGAAAGCCGTACAGGCCGACGAGATCCTGCGCGATCTCGTTGCCGCCGGCGGCGAGCGCATCGACCATGAACTCGTACTGGTTGCCGAGCGTGAGCTTGCCGTAGCGGTCGTTCTCCAGCCCGACGTAGGCCTGCCGAGCGAACAGCCCGCCGCCGATGATCGAGCCGTTGCCGAGCGAATACTGGTTCACGAGCCGGAAGATCGCGCGCGTGCCCGCGCCGAGATCCTCCTTGCCTTCGAAACCGAGCAGGTTCGGAAAGAAGATGTTGTCGTCGAACTTCGCGTTGCCGTGGCCGCCTTCGTTGCTGACGTAGCTGATGCCGGCATCCATCAGCCCGAACATCGTCACGCTGCTCTGCGCGAACGACACGGCGGGAAGGGCGCATGCCGCGAGCGCCAGAAGGGTCTTTTTCGTCATCTCCAATGTGCTCCTCACATGTTTCCGGTCAGGCCGGATATTTTTAATTGGACTACTGATTGATATGAGCAAAACCCGAGCCGGGCGATTCCCGGTTCGGTGGCAACCGGAGCGAACCGGTGTGTGGCTGGCATCGGCTGACATCGGCTGGAACCGCGTGCCCGCCGATGCCAGCCGATGCCTGTCGAGCGCGCGCTAGACCGTCGAATACCCGCCGTCGACCGGCACGACCGCACCTGTCACGAACGACGCGGCGGGTGAGCACAGGAACAGGATCACGTCCGCGACTTCGTTGGCCGTGCCCCAGCGCCCGAGCGGCGTGCGTTCGAGGATGCGTCGTGACGCCTGCGCGTCGGCCATCAGGCCGCTGCTGAGCGGCGTGTCGATCCAGCCGGGCGCGACCGCGTTCACGCGGATGCCGCGATCGGCCCACGCCTGCGCGAGCGAGCGCGTGAGCTG
>Ga0209566_100379_pt1 | contig 36322 bp, 33 predicted proteins | sample Araplavi_mTSA_r2_2_FD_184287 | JGI IMG/M metagenome (GOLD analysis project Ga0209566, IMG submission 184287) | Arabidopsis root microbial communities from North Carolina, USA - plate scrape CL_Cvi_mTSA_r2 (SPAdes) (version 2) | ecosystem: Host-associated > Plants > Roots > Endosphere | place...
TAGCGTCAAATTTGGCAACCGAAGCGCATGCGGGAACAGAAGGGGCGAGGTTTCGCTCCTCTTTTTATTGCTTTGCTGCACGCTGCTCCACGTTCCTCCGGAGGCTTTCACTCCCATTTCTCGACGGGTCCAAGCCCTTTCATTCCTTCGTTACGCCTATCCGGTGGGTGGAGGCCGGTTATCCTAACGGTACGGGTCTGCGCCCTTTTGCGTAATGCAATCCGGTACTCCGTGCAATCTTGAGATCCTGCGAATAAGCCAGATTTCGTGTCAATTGAAAAGCGATTAAGCTGCTTGTTTCATAGGAAGAGCTCGATCTGGATCGTAAGCTTCGCCGCTCTGTGCCATGGCAACCAGCAGGCGAGCCAGCTTTCCGCAAAGCTTCATTACTGTGCGCATGGGCTTCATGTTTTTCGTCTTTACATTCATTTCATGCTGTCGTTTAAATGCTACATCGTTCAGGATGAGGGCCATGGTTGCCATGAACAGGGCATGCCGAAGCCTGGGTCGGCCCCGTTTGCTAATGGACATCTGGCCTTTCCACTTGCCTGAGCTCGCCTCAGCGAGGTTGAGTCCAGCATGCCGCAGCAACGCATTGCCATGTGCATAGCCACTGAGATCGCCAGCTTCACCTAGAATCCCGGCAACAGCCAGGGTACTCAAGCCCTTTATCGCCAGCAGCGGCTGGGCCAGCGGGATCCGGGCTAGTGCAGCCGTGACTTCATCCTCGATTACATGCAGCTGTTCCATAGCCAGATCATATTCAGCCAGCAGCTGTTGCAAATGAAGCTTGTAAGCTTTCTCAGCATGCTTAGCACCGACTGAGCGCGCTGCCAGCGCTAGCAGCTCGCCAGCTCTTCGTTCACCGCTGTGTCGCTTCATGACCGTTTTCCAGCCGTCGACTACCTGGCGAACGGTGAGCTTTTGAAGATCCGCAGGCGTTGGAAAGAGACGTAATGTAGCCAGCACTCCGGCGCCAATGAGATGCTTGTATACCTGACGCAGCTCTGGAAAGACAATGTCGACCCAACGGTGAATCTGGATTTTGACACTGACGAGACGATGGACGACGGTCTCTCGATTCGCCATGAGGACGCGCATCTCCATGAACACTTCACTGGACTCCTTGATGAAGGTGTAGTAGCCGTTTTTCACCATGTCGGCGATAACAAAGGCATCTTTGTCGTCGCTTTTGGAGGGTGTATTGTCCCGGTTTTCTTTGTTCTTTTTGACGAGATGAGGATTGACCAACACGACCTCGAGGTTGCGGTCTTGGAGCCAGGCAGCGAGGCTAAGCCAGTAGTGGCCAGTGGGTTCCATACCGATGATGGCGCCGTTTAATTGCTGTGTCTCCTGCAGATTTTTCATCCACTTCAGAAGGAGGTTAAAGCCGGCATCGTCGTTGGAAAAGTGCAGAGGAGTGCCAAGCAGAATCCCTCGGAAGTTGACGGCGCGAGCAACATGGGCCTGTTGGGCGATGTCGATCCCGACGACAAGGTGTTGGGTTGAAATGCGTTCGAGCAGTTGATTTTGTTTGGCTTGAGCTTTAAACTTCAAGATAGAGCGACCTCCTTAAGATGGCTAAAGGGCTATGACCCGTGACTAACCCATCTTACCGGGGGCGCTCGTTTTTGTGCAAAGCGCAAATTTAACGCTCTACAGGAATCCTAGCGCGGCACGAATGCGGACAAACAAAAGACCGTCAGGTTGGTCCTCCTGATGGTCTTCTTGTGCTGCCCCGTAACTGGCGTGGATACTTCGATGCGGAAGGCGGGCGCTCCTACTCCGAATTCCGCAACTCCTCCGGAAAAAAGGCCAAGCCAAGCTCCTCCACGATCGTCTCGGGCGAAAGACCGCGAACCTCTCTTTGAATCGCATAGGATTCGCTGCTCAGTGCGACCAGGAGCATGTCCGCCCTGAAGACGCTGCTCGCCGTGAGGCCCGGCGAAGCCATCTCCTCAAACAGTCCGACGAGCACCTCGTGCAGCTGTTGATACAGCGGACTTTGCGTCCTGGGCCTGCCTCGATTCGTCGCCGCCGGCTCCTCCATTCCCATCAGCAGCTGGTTTTTCTTTTCCCGGAATCTTACGAACCGCTCGAGGATGCCGCGGAGCCGCTCCCGGGGCGAATCGTTTTGATGCCGATCCAGGTACGTCTCGATATCGTCGAACAGCATGACGATGTTATCTCGCATTAAATCTGTGCACAATTCGCTCTTGTTGCGATAGCGGCGATACAGCGTACCGGGACCGATCTGCGCTTCGGTCGCGATTTGATTCATGCTCACCTGGCCTGCGCCATGCCGATCGAACAGCCGGGTCGCCGCGTCAAGGATGCGCTGGCGGTTTTCCGCGGCATCGCGGCGCTCGGCGCGTGCGACGAATTCTTGTTTTTCGTCCATGTATCGGAACCTCCCGGATGGAAAAACTGCATTCTTGACAGCGGAGAGGTCTCCGCTTAATATCAAGTGGAGAGGTCTCCGGTTAATCGTATCACACTATAAAGGAGCGTTCAACATGGAAAAGAAGCACGGCAATACTGCGCTGCTGGTCATGGACATGCAGCATGCCATCCTTTCGCGCTATTCGACGGAGGAGGAAGTCGTTCGTCCCTTTCTACAAGCGCTCACGGCAGCTCGGAAGCACGGCGTTCAAGTCATCTACGTGCGCCTTGCTTTCAGCGAAGGTTATCCGGAGATTCATCCGGGCAACAAGATGTTCGCCAATCTGGCCCGGTTCGGCGGCGCGGCTGTCTCGGACCCGGGCACGCAGATTCTCGAAGCGTTACGGCCCGAACCCGGAGAGCCGATCGTGAACAAAGTTCGCGTCAGCGCATTCGCAGGGAGCGGCTTGGACGTGCTCCTTCGGTCGCGGGGCATCGACTCTCTCGTTCTCACCGGTGTCGCCACGAGCGGCGTCGTTCTGTCGACGCTGCGGGAGGCGGCCGACCGCGACTTCACGCTCACGGTACTCTCGGACGCGTGCCTCGATGCCGATCCTGAAGTGCACCGGGTTCTGACGGAAAAGGTATTCCCGCGCCAAGCGGAAGTGCTGACCGCAGACGACTGGGCTTGCAGCCTTGAATAACGAGCGCGGGCCGCGCTGAGGGTCTTGCGGTTGAAGTACCGACCGCGAACGCCTGGGCTTGCGGCCTGGAATAAAAATCGCATGACCGCTAGGGGGCCTGCGACAGAAAGAAGGCTTTCCGCCATGCCGGTATGGAAACGAAATTTGATCGTATGCTGGTTCGGCATGTTCATCACGGGCGTGGGCATGAGCCAGTTGGCGCCCGTGCTGCCGCTTTTTATCAAGCATCTGGGCGTCGAGGAAAAATCGTATGTCGCCCAGTTGTCCGGCCTCGCGTTCGGCATCACCTTTATCATCTCTGCCATATTTTCGCCTATATGGGGGCATGCAGCCGACCGGTTCGGACGCAAACCGATGCTGCTGCGCGCGAGCCTTGGGATGGCGATCGTCATCGGCTGCATGGGGTTCGCGCATCACGTATACGTCCTCATCGGGCTCAGACTTCTGCAAGGCGTCATCACGGGGTATGGCACGGCCTGCACAACGCTGATCGCCACGCAGACGGACAAGGAGCACGCCGGCTATGCGCTGGCCACGTTATCGACGGCGAGCATCGCAGGATCTTTGCTAGGGCCGACGATCGGCGGGTTCATCGGGGAGAACTTCGGGATGCGCGACGTGTTTTTCATCACGGGCGCACTATTGTTCGTAGCCTTCATAGCTACGGCCCTGTTCGTTCAGGAGTCATTCTCCCGAGAGAACAAGAAGGTGCTCCGGTTCGAGGAAGTATGGGGTCTCGTTCCCGAGAAGAGCCTGACGATTATCTTATTCGTGACGTTTTTCGTGCTCTCGGTCGCGCTATATTCCGTGGAGCCGATCCTGACCGTTTATATCACCCATCTGTCTCGCGACGCCAGCCATGTGGCATTGATCGCAGGCGTGACGTTCTCGGCGTCGGGCCTTGCCAATATCGTGGCAGCCCCGCAGCTCGGCAAGCTGTCCGACAAGATCGGGGCGCACAAGGTCATGCTGGCCTCGCTCGCCGCTGCGGGGCTCCTGTTCATTCCGCAAGCCTTCGTGACAGCTCCCTGGCAGCTGATGGTGCTTCGCTTTTTGCTGGGTTTGACGTCCGCCGGACTCATGCCCTCGGTCAATATTTTGTTAAAAAAGATCACGCCGCAGCAGATCACGGGCAGGGTATTCGGATTTTCGATGTCGGCGGGATATCTGGGCGTGTTCGCCGGCTCCGTCATGGGCGGCCAGGTGGCCGCCTGGTTCGGTCTCCGATACGTGTTCGGCCTGACGGGCGCGCTGCTGCTGGTAAACGCAGTTTGGGTGTACGCGAAGGTTTACCGGAAATTGGAGCTGAGGGCGTCATCCGCCCCGATGGCGGCGGAATAAGAATGCGCCACATCGTTATTTCGCCCATCTAACCCGATTATGGCCGGATAAGAATGCGCCACATCGTTATTTCGCTCATCCGACCCGATTACGCCCGAATAAGAATGCGCCTGGACCTCTGTCAAGAAAGTGGACAGTCCCTTAACGAATACTAGCTTGCCTTACGAATAGAAAATTGGGCACAAAACTGAGCCGGTGACAGATAGCCCAGCGAGCTGTGAATTCGTTTGCGGTTGTAGTAGAGTTCGATGTACTCAAAAATCTCTTGCCTAGCTTGTTCTTTGGTCCGAAACTTCGTGCAGTAGATCAGCTCTTTTTTCAGCAGACTGTGAAATGACTCGATGCAGGCATTGTCGTAGCAGTTGCCTTTTCGGCTCATGCTGGCTCTCATACGGTACTTGCAAAGCCGGTTACGGTAGTCCACCGACGTGTATTGTGAGCCCCGATCCGAGTGGTGCAACAATCTTTTGCTGGGCTTGCGGGTCTTGTAAGCATCGTCCAACGCACCGAGAACAAGCTCTGTCGTCATCCGTTCGCCCAGCTGCCACCCGACGACCTCCCTCGTGCATAGGTCCAGTACGCTGGCCAGATAAAGCCGTCCCTCGCGACAGGGGATATACGTAATGTCAGCTACCCACACCTTATTGGGCTTGGCGACGGCAAATTGTTGGCTCAGCACGTTGGGTGCAATCGGGTTATCGTGATTCGAATTCGTCGTCTGCACCTTGAATTTGTTTGCTACGCAAGAACGAAAGCCCTGCTCCTTCATGTAGTTGCTGACCGTCCGCTCGGTGACGTTAAAGCCTTCTTGGTTAAGCAGGTAGGTTAGTTTGGGGCTGCCGTACCGCTGCTTGTGATCGTAGAAATGAAACTTCAAGCGCTCCATGATTTTAGCCTTTTGAAGCTCACGCTGACTGATCTCGGCCGACAGCCATTCATAAAAACCGCTCTTTGAAACGCGTAAGATCCGGCACATCTTCAGCACAGGAAACTTGCAGCGATGTTTTTCGATAAACGAAAACCTTAGTTCCTTGGTTTGCTGAAGATGTGCACTGCTTTTTTTACGATGGCGAGCTCCTCTTCGACATCCGCGATCCGGCGTTCCTTGGCTTTAAGCTCGCGTTCCTTGTCCTTTAACTGCTGCTCGAGCTCACGAACCCTCTGGGCACTAGCTAGAGGCTCATTCTCAAACGTCCGATACTTCGCCAGCCAGCCGTGAAGCGTACTTGCCGAAATGTTCAGCTCCTGGGCGATGTCCCCCAGTGACTTCGTCTGTTCTTGAATGTACTTCACCGTGCGCTGTTTGAATTCTTCGTTAAACCGTTGCCGCTGTTCACCCAAAGTGAACACCTCCTCGATGTATTTATTATCGTAATTCTCTTGAGTAGGTGTCCACTTTTTATTCTAGTTGCAGCCACATCGTTATTTCGCTCATCTAACGCGATTACGCCCGAATAAGAATGTGCCACATCGTTATTTCGCCCATCTAACCCGATTATGGCCGAATAAGAATGCGCTACATCGTTATTTCGCTCATCTAACCCGATTGTGGCGAAATAAGAATGCGCGACATCGTTATTTCGCTCATCTGACCCGATTGTGGCGAAATAAGAATGCGCCACATCGTTATTTCGCTCATCTAACCCGATTATGGCCGGATAAGAATGCGCCACGTCGTTATTTCGCCAATCCGACCCGACTACGCCCGAATAAGAATACGCCGCATCGTTATTTCCCCCATCTGACCCGATGGCGTCTGAATAAGTATGCGCCACATCGTTATTTCGCCCATCTGACGCGATTACGCCCGAATAAGAATGTGCCACATCGTTATTTCGCCCATCCGACCCGATTGTGGACGAATAAGGATGTGCCACATCGTTATTTCGTTCATCCGCTGCGACCGCGGCTTGCTGCGCCATGTCGTTATTATGAACTTGCAAAAAGAAGGAGAAGCTCATCTCTTTCTTTTTTTGCTATTCAAAGCGGAAGTCTTCTGGTACACTAACGGCAACTTATTAAAATGGTTTAATAAGTTCATTCATCCGAAGGCGGTGACCTCATGAACGAGCGGATCGCGACGCCCCGGGATCGCAGCAGGATGATCGTCAGCGGCATCCGCGCCGCGCTCTTGACGCAGGGCAGCGCCACCAAAGTAGAACTCAGCCGCATGCTCGGCATCAGCTTTCCGACGATCGGCAAGTTTTTGGCCGAGATGGAGAGGGACGGAGAGCTGCTCCCGGCGGGTCTGGACGAATCCAGCGGGGGCCGCCGCGCGCAGCGTTACGCTTATAACCCGGACCACATGCTGGGGCTGGCTCTGTTTCTGGAGAAGAACGAGACCAATTATATGATCTTCAACTGCCTGGGCGAAGCGAAAGCACACGGGAAAACGTCGAGCCTCCTTAGCGAGGACGTCGAAAGTCTGGCGGTCTATATCGAGCGCATCGTCGCCGAGCACCCGAATATTCGCGCCTTGTCCGTGGGCGTGCCCGGAGCGGTCAATAACGGCCGAATCATTTTTATCCCGAACTACGAGGCGTATCACGATCTGGATTTGAAGAGCTGCCTGGAGGGACGGCTGTCGATCCCGGTCGTCGTGGAGAACGACATGAACGCGGCGGTCCTGGGATTCAGCGACAAGAAAAGCGACCGGGTCGATCCGTCGCTCGTCTACCTGTACTTCGGGCAGAACGGTCCCGGCTCGGGAATTCTTGTGAACGGGGACGTCGTGCGCGGGAGCACGTATTTCGCGGGCGAGGTGTCTTTTCTTCCCCAGTACGACGACCGGAACTTCTATCAGGCGTTGGATCGTTCGCGCGCGTCGACCGATGGGCGGCCGAATGAAGGCCAGCTTATCGAAGGTCATCCGATCGAAGGTCATGCGATCGAAGGCCATCTAATCGAAGGCCATCTGATCGAAGGCCATCTGACCGAAGGTCAGCTGGACGCGGTGGCCCGGCTGGTCGCTTCTTTCGCGGCCATTTTGAACCCGCATGCCATCATTTTTTGCAGGGACGAAGCGGACGGCACGCTGCTGGAGCGGATCGCGGAGCGAAGCGCCGCCTATGTGCCGACCGAACATCTGCCCCGGCTGACGGCGAGCGACTGGCGCCAGGATTACCTCAACGGACTGCAGGCGCTTGGGCTTCAGCTGATGATCTCAGGTGCAAGCGTATGACATTATCGGCAAAAGGAGCGCAAGAAGCATGGCCACTTTTTTCTTATTGATTATCTATCTGGCATTTATCAGCCTGGGTCTGCCGGACTCGCTGCTAGGCGCGGCCTGGCCGGTCATGCATGCGGATATGGGCGAGCCGCTGGGGACGGCAGGCGCGCTCTATATGGTCGTGGCGGCGGGCACGATCGTGTCCAGCCTGGCGAGCGGAGCCGTAGTGAACCGGTTCGGCACGGGAAAAGTCGCGGCGATCAGCTGCGTGATGACGGCTGGCGCGCTGCTCGGCTTTTCCGTTTCGCCCTCGCTGGGCTGGCTCGTCCTCTTCGCCATACCGCTCGGATTAGGCGCCGGATCGGTGGACGCGGGACTCAATAATTACGTGGCCGCGCATTACAAAGCCCGCCACATGAGCTGGCTGCACTGCTTCTGGGGCGTCGGCGCGACGTTAGGTCCCATGATCATGGGATATTATATATCGGGCTCGGGTTCCTGGAGGGACGGGTACCTGGCGGTATCTGCGATCCAGTTCGTCCTCGTCGTTATCCTGTTTGTCGCGCTGCCCCTGTGGGACCGCGTCGCCGGCATCAGTAGCGGACAAGCGGCTTCAGACGTCACGGGCGGGGATGCGGGTGCAGGCTCCCCGGACGACCAGGCGGGAGGCGCGCCGGTTAAACCCATGCAGCTGAAGGGCGTCAAGCTCGCGCTCGTCGCCTTTCTGTTCTACTGCGGCGTCGAGTCGACGGCGGGCCTGTGGGGAAGCAGCTACCTGGTCGACGTCAAAGGGTTGTCCGCAGCCACGGCCGCGAAGTGGGTGTCCATGTACTACGCAGGCATCACGATCGGCAGGCTGATCACCGGTTTTATCACGTTCAAGGTGAGCAATCGGCAGCTCATCCGCTATGGCCAGGCCACGGCGCTCGCAGGCGCGGCGCTCCTCGTCCTGCCGTTGCCGGCAGGGTGGTCGCTGGCTGGCTTGATGATCATCGGCCTCGGCCTGGCTCCAATCTTTCCTTGCATGCTGCACGAGACGCCGGTTCGCTTCGGCAAACGGCATGCGCAGACGATCATGGGCTACCAGATGGCCGTGGCCTACACGGGGAGCACGCTCATGCCGCCGCTGCTCGGATTTATCGCCTCGCACTCGACGATCGGCATTTATCCGGCTTTTCTGGCTATAGCTGCCGCGGCGATGCTTTTCTTTTCGGAGCGGTTGAACGGGGATTTGAATAGGCGTTTGAAAAGGGCCTGATCGGATCGTTCTTCACAGATCCTTGCGATTTCGTGTGATCTCGATCACACGGGCATGGTTTCCCGCTTCTATATACTTGTTTCATACCAAGTTCACGAAAGCGAGGAATATGAAATGCTCAGTTCCCGAACGATCGAGATCATCAAATCGACGGTGCCGGTGCTCGAGAAGTACGGTACGGCTATCACGAAACGATTTTACCAAATGATGTTCGCCGCGAATCCGGAGCTCCTCAACCTTTTCAATCACGCCAACCAGAGCCAGGGAAGGCAGCAGACCGCGCTTGCCAACGTCGTCTACGCCGCAGCGCTGCATATCGACAAGCTGGAGTCGATCCTCCCTGTCGTCAAGCAGATCGCGCACAAGCACCGCAGTCTCGGCGTGAGGGCGGACCAATATCCGATCGTGGGCAAGCACCTGCTGGCGGCGATCAAGGATGTGCTCGGCGACGCGGCGACCGACGAGATTCTGGAGGCGTGGGCGGAGGCTTACGGCATCATCGCGAACGTCTTCATCGAAGTCGAAGCTGGCATGTATAAGGAAGCCGAGCAGCAGAGCGGCGGATGGGCGGGATTTAAGGCATTTCGCGTCGCGCGCAAGGTCAAGGAGAGCGACGTCGTCACGTCGTTCTATCTGGTGCCAGCGGATGGCGGGGCGCTCGCTCCGTTTGAGCCGGGGCAATATATTAGCGTCAAGATGGATATTCCGGGAGAATCGAACACGCACATTCGCCAATACAGCCTGTCGGATGCGCCCGGCAAGCCCTACTATCGAATCTCGGTGAAAAGGGAGGATGCTGCTTCCGGCAAGCCCGCCGGCAAAGTATCGTCGTACCTGCACGCGAGCATCGAGCAGGGCGACGAGCTCTTCCTCTCCGCTCCGGCAGGCGAGTTCGTCCTGGATACACGCGACACGCGTCCGCTCGTCCTCATCAGCGGCGGCGTCGGCTTGACGCCGATGACCAGCATGCTGAAGACCGTCGCGGATGCCGGGACTGAGCGCCCCGTGACGTTTATCCACGCCGCGCGCAGCGGACAATTCCACGCCCTTCGGCAAGAGGCGGAGGATCTCGCGGCCAGCGGCCGGCATGTTTCCGTTCATTGGTGCTACAGCCGGCCGACCGGCGAGGACCTGGAGGCGAAGGCCTTCCACAAGGAAGGCTATATCGACCTGCCTTGGCTGCAGCGCGTCGTGCCGACGAAGGACGCGAGCTTTTATTTCTGCGGTCCGGTGCCTTTCATGAAGACGGTCTATGCCGCACTCCGAGCCTGGGGCGTCGCGGATGCCGATATCCATTACGAATTTTTCGGACCCGCTGGGAATCTGGCAGACATCGAAGCCGAGGAAGCCGTTCAAGCATAAGGGAGCGTCTCGTAAAAGACGGGACGTTGACAGCCGACACGCGCGGCGGCACCTCACGTGGGGAGCTGCGCGAGGTGCCGAAGCGACTAAGCGAGCGGTTCCTTGCGCAGCAGCCGGTTGACTGTCTCGCGGCGCAGTCCGATGAATTGTCCGATCTCTTCCTGCGTCAATACGTCGGTGAGCGGTTCCGGCCCGATATAGGTCGCGAACCAGGCTTGCAGCTTCTTGAGCTTTTCCGCAGGCGAAGTCTCGGTCAATTGATCGAACCGCTGCTGGAGCAGACTTAGCCGATCCTGCAGCAGCAGCGCGACGTCCCGGTACCGCGCCGAGTCCTGCTCCAATTCCTGATACCACTCCGCTGCCGGCAACGTATCGATCTCGCTGGTCGTGAGCGCGACGGCCGTGCCGAAGTACGGCTTGGGACTGATCAGCGAATGATGGGGGATCGTCTCGCCGGGCACGATGATGTTCACCAGATATTGCGAGCCGTCGGGATGCAGCCGCACGATCTTCAGCAAGCCGCTTCTCAGATGATACAACGGACCCGATTCTCCCTGCCTGAACAGAATCTCGCCTTTATGCAAGATCATATAAAGCCTCCTATCCGCGAGGAATAAAAAAGCGAATGCGCCGCAAGAAGAGGCGCTTCGCTTTTTTTTTTGCCGTCAGCCAGACTCCGCCTGCCCGGCGCGCTGGGTCTGTACAGGTATGATGCGCTCGACGTGGTGAGCGACGAACAGCGTGATCAGAAGTCCTAACAAGGATGCGCATACGGAGAGCGGAATAACCCAAATATATGATGCATGCACGAAGAATGGGATTAACGAGACGGCCAGGATCGGCGGGGCGTTCCACTTGAACCGGTTGATCAAGTAGATGACGATCAGCATATTGCAAAACAGCGTGATCGCGCCGGGATGAACGTAAGCCATCGCCGTACCGATGAGAACGGCGATGATGGCGCCGAACGCCACTTTTCCTAATTTAACCGGCGAAAAAGGATGGGCGATAAAAAGCAGGCTGAATGCGCCTAACGTGGGAAAGAATAAAGCGTGCAGCGAAGGCATTCGCGACGAGACCCAATAGATACCTACGATGTATAAGCAGATCGCAAAAGCTTTTACGTTCAAGACGGTTCAACCTCTTCCTTATACTTAACCTCATCTATTCCTATTGGCATATCGCCATATTTTACGCCCCATCCGTTCCGCGCGTCAATCGTAAATCCCGATTTAGAGCGCCCAATGGTTGGTAAGGGAACGATTCGGTTTAAATAATACGGAGAGCGATGCTCGCACATATCCTTCAAATGAGGTGAGGACATGTCAAATACGCATACGGCCAGCCGCGAAGCGATCGAAAAGGTGAGGGAGCTGATCAAGGATATCGATACCGCCATGCTCACGACGATAGCGCCCGAGGGCCTGGTATCGCGCCCGCTCAAGACGCAGGACGTCGAGTTCGACGGCGACCTGTGGTTCCTGACGTCCAAGGACACGGATAAGTACGAGGAGCTGCTGGACGACCCGCGCGTGAATGTCGCCTACGTCGGCAAGTCGTACGTGTCGGTCCGCGGGGAAGCCGAGCTCGTGAACGACCCCGCGAAGATCAAGGAGTTCTGGAACGTCGCCTACGAGAAGCTGCTCGACACGACGTACGACGATCCGAACCTGGTTCTGATCAAGGTCAGGGCGGAAACGGCCGAGTACTGGGAGACGGGCAATAAGTTCAAGACGGCGCTGCATCTGTTCAAGCGGCTCGCGGGCAAGGATGCCGACGCGTCGGACATGAACAAGACCGTGAATTTGCACTGAGCGATCCTGAAGCAAAAACGGGACGAAGCAAAACGGGCCGGAGCAGAAAAGGCCGCTGCTTCGTCCCGTTTTTCGTATGCGATCGTGCACTTATAAGTTCGTGAGCGCCGCCTCTACTCGGCTTCGATGACGACCTCGCCTGCCGCAAGTCCGTCGGCTTCGGCCTTCACGACGATCCGTCCAGCCTCGCGGGTGGACCTGACGAAGGCTAGCAGCCTGCCGTGCAGAGCCTTGCGGGTGCGCGAGCTGTACGGCTCGAGGTCCGCCGCGTCGCCATTTTCCAGCGCCAAGATCTCACCCGGGCCTTCGACGGACACCCGGATCGGGTGATCCGCCAGGTAGACCCGTCGCCCTTCGACGTCCACGACCTCGATCTCCACGTGCGCCATCGACTCGCCGTTCGCTTCCAGCACAGCGCGGTCTGCAAGAAGCGCAAGGCTCGCCGGCGCCGAGACCGTGCGCAGCTCCGCCGAACGGACGCTGCCGTTTGCGGTTCGGGCTTTGACATGGACGACGCCCGGCTCGTATTCCGTTTCCCACGTGAGGTAGCCCCGTTCGTCGTCGGCCAGCCGCTTGGTACCCAGCGAGCGGCCGTTCACGAACGCCTCCGCTTCCGCGCAATTCGTGTAGCAGACGACGGTCAGCGGCTCGCCCTGCGACCAGTTCCAGTGCGGATCGCCGCCGTCCCACCGGCCGCCGCCCGTATAAAGCGCGTCGTCCCGCCGGGTGACGGCCAAGTACGCCATCGGCTCCGGATTCCACAGGCTTTTGCGGAAATGGTAGCTGGCTTTGTCGAAGCCGGCAAGGTCCATGAATCCGGCTTGAGAAGCCCGGATCGGCCAGCCGTGCGCCTCGCCCAAATAATCGATGCCGGTCCAGATGAACTGGGCGCAGATCGCGTCGTTGTCCCGGACGGCCAGCCAGGCGTCGTAGCCAGGGCCGTTCTCGCTGCCGTAAGTGACCCGGTCGGGGTAGTCCCGGCGCGCCTCTTCATACAGATGCTCCTTGTAGTTGTATCCGACCACGTCGAGCGCGTCGGCATAGCCGATGAGGTTCGCGAGCTCGGGAAAAGCGAGCGCCGCGGTGACCGGTCGGGTCGTATCGCATTCCTTGACGTACTTGGCGAGCTGCCTGGCGATCGTTGCCAGACGGTCGGACTGCGGCTTGTTCGGATCGTATACGCGCTCGGCCGCGGGCTTGTTGGCATCGTTGTTGCCGGTCATCGTCTCGAAGTACGGATGGCAGTAAGGGTCGTTCGGGTAATCGACTTCGTTTCCGATGCTCCAGAGGACGATCGAGGGATGGTTGCGGTCGCGGAGTACCATCTCCTTGATGTCCGCCTCGCCCCATTGCGGGAAGTCCTCGTAATAACCGTAGTGCTTCGGCGGGTACACGTTATGCCCGGTCGACCACTTGTTTTTGACGCCTTCCCATTCGTCGAACGCTTCGTCCATGACGAGGAAGCCCATTCGGTCGCACAGGTCGAGCAGATTCGGCGCGGGCGGATTGTGGCTCATTCGGACGGCGTTGCAGCCCATCTCCTTGAGTGCCCGGAGCCTCCGCTCCCATGCCTCGATAGGAACGGCCGCGCCTAATCCGCCTGCGTCGTGATGCACGCAGACGCCTTTCATCTTCACATTTTCCCCATTCAGGAAAAAGCCCTTGTGCGCGTCGAAGGCGACGGAGCGGATGCCGATCGGGGTCGACACCTGATCGACCGTCTCGCCGTCCCGCACGATCTCCGTCAAAAGCGAATACAGGGACGGCGACTCGGGCGACCACAGGCGAGGGTTCGCGACGACGATCGTATGATCGGCTTCGCCTTTACCGCCTGGCGGGATTGCGGCTTCGGACGCGGCAGCGCCGACGATCCGGCCATCGGCGTCGGTCAGCGTCTGGCGGATCGTCAACGTCGCATCGGCCGCGCTCTCGTTGGCGAACCGCACGTTCACGGCCACGGTCGCCCGCTCGCGGGACACCTCCGGCGTCGTCGCGAACACCCCGTATCGCTCGATATGGATCGGATCCGTCACGGTCAGAACGACGTTTCGATAGATGCCCGAGCCCGTGAACCATCTCGAATCCGCGACATCCTTATGGTCGACCTTTACCGCGATCAGGTTATCCGTGCCGCCGAATGACGCGAAGTCCGTGACGTCATAGGTGAAGGTGCTGTAGCCGTAGGGGCGCTTGCCCAGATAATAGCTGTTGAACCACACCTGGGCATTGTTGTACACGCCTTCGAAGGTGATATACACGCGCTTGCCGGCCATGTCCCCGGGAAGCGTCAGTCGCTTGCGGTACCAGCCCGTTCCGCCCGGCAGATAGCCAGTTCCGCTGGAGTGTTCCATGGAAAACGGCTCCTCGACCGACCAGTCGTGCGGCAGCGTCACGTCTCTCCAGTCCGAGTCGTCGAACCCTTTGTACCAGGCGCGCGGGTGATCGCCTCTCGCGAATTTCCAATCGAGGTTGATCGTATGCACGATTCTGTTCGAATTTGTCATTGGACGTGCTCCTTCCGCCGCATGCACATTTGCGAAAAATTGCGCTTAATCCGCTTTCATTATAAGATCGGCGTAGGAGCGATTGAATAAAGCATCTTGCTGGCGGCATGCACATAATTGCTGGAGATGGAGCGTGGGACATGATCAGCCTGTCGGGCAACGCGCATGGCGACTGGATCGAGGACGGCGTCGCGGATACGACGCGGCCGCTCGGCGTGAACTGCTGCGGCTATCAGAAGCTGCTGAAGCGGGACCTGACGCGGAAAAGGGAACGGGGCAGGCTGGACTACCAGCTGATTTACTTCGTGAGCGGCAAAGGCACGTTTCGATTCGAAGACGGTCTCGTCGAGGCGCGCGCCGGACAGCTTGTCGTCTATCGTCCGGGCGAGCCGCAGCATTACAGCTATCTGGCCCGGGACGGCGCGGAAGCGTACTGGCTTCACTTTACCGGGTCCGACGCCCAAGACAGCCTGGCCAGGTCCGGACTCCTCGGGTCGCATGTATTCACGATCGGGGTGATCGACGAGCTCGTCGTCCTGTTCAAGCAGATCATTCACGAGCTGAACATCGGACAGCCGCTCTGCGGGGACATGGCGGCGGCTTACCTCATGACGCTGCTGGCGCTTGCGGGAAGGCGGCTGCGAAACGCGGACGAGCGGCGCCGGGCCGATCCGCACGCGGACATTACGAAGGCGATGGCCTACATGCACGAGAACTACAGCGGCAGCCTCGTCGTCGCGGAGCTCGCGAAGCAATGCAATCTGAGCCTGTTCCGCTTCATCCACAAGTTCAAGGACGTGACCGGCACGACGCCGCTGCAGTACCTGACCGGCATCCGGATCAACGAGGCTAAGAAGATGCTGGCGGAGACGCCGCTTCACGTCAAGGAGATCGCGTCCATCGTCGGCTACGACAATCCGCTGTACTTCAGCCGCGTGTTCCAGCGTGCCGTCGGCGTGCCGCCAAGCCGGTACAAGGAACTGCTGTGAACAGGCCGGAAGGCTGGTCGGGAATTGCCTGCGGCAGGCGGCTCCCGACTTTTCCGTATGCAGCTCTACCATGGCGCTCAACGAAAAAATTGGGATGAAGCAGAGGCCTCGTATACTTGAGAGGCAGTTCTTTTAATAGATGAATCTGCCAGGATTCGTGTAAAATGGGAGGGTGCTAGGGATTCTTGACACGCATTCGCCGAAGCGACGATTACCGTGGACGACAGAATTCCTTTTCCGTAAAAATCATAGGTTAATGGGATCTGAGGATCGATCAAGGGGTGAGGCGCATGTGGAGCGAGCGTTGGCAGGCATTGCCGGAGGCGGATCGGAGGCGGCTGGGAGAGGCGCGCTTTCTCCCGTTCCCCCGGTACGAAGACCGGGAGGCCTGGGAGGCCGTGCCTTCGATGCTGAAGGACAAGTGGTTAAAGGAAGCCGAGCGCTGTCTGCCGGCTCAGTGGCCGACGCTGACGGCGAGCGCGTATTTGCAGTATCGCAAGATCGGCGACCGGAAGCAGTTCGAGACGCTGTATTTCAAGCGGCGCGGCATGCTGGCGGCGTTGACTGTGGCGGAATGTCTGGAAGGGAGCGGCCGCTTCCTGCCCGACATCGTGGACGGGCTCTGGCTGATCGCCGAGGAGAGCAGCTGGTGCGTGCCTGCGCATCTGTCCCTGGCCGATCCGGAGGAGGCTGCGAGCGGGCTGCCCGGCACGGAGCGGCCGACGGTCGATCTGTTCGCGTCCGGCACGGGCGCCATGCTGGCATTGACGGTTGCGCTGCTGGAAAAGCCGCTGTCGCAGGTCAGCGAGCAAGTGCCGCGGCGCATCCGGTACGAGGTGCAGCGCCGCATCCTGACGCCCTACCTGGAGCGGGACGACTTCTGGTGGATGGGCTTCGGGGACGCCGTGCCGAACAACTGGAACCCGTGGTGCAACGCCAACTGCCTCGCCGCGGCGCTGCTGCTGGAGGATGACGCGGAGCGCCGGCTGCGACTGACGGACAAGATCGTTCGCAGCCTGGACCGGTACTGGGCCGTCCAGTACGAAGACGGCGGCTGCGACGAAGGGGCGTCCTACTGGCATGTGGCGGCGGGCAATCTTTACGATGCCCTGGAGATGCTGTCGCTCGCGTCCGGCGGCGCGTTCCGAACGGACGACGTACCGCTGCTGCGCAGTCTCGGCGAATATATGGTCAAGATGTTTATCGAAGAAGATTATGTGGTCAACGCGGCGGACGGGGCGGCGAAGTCGTACCCGGATCCCTCGCTGTTGTACCGTTTCGGCAGAGGAACCGGCAGCGAAGCGCTTATGTCGTTTGGGGCTTACAGATACGAAAGGCAGCTCGCCGCTGACCAACGGGATACAGCCACTGTGATGTTCCTGTACAGAGATCTGATGTCACTGTTCATCGCCGGCGATCTGGAGCGGAGAGCGAATAGCGATGCGGGCCGGTTGGCCGCCGGACTCTATCTGCGGGAAGCTTGGCTGCCGAAGCTTCAGGTGCTGACGGCTCGCGAGCGCGAGGGCACGGCCCAAGGGCTGTACTTGGCCGTCAAGGGCGGGCACAACAACGAGAGCCACAATCATAACGATATCGGGCAAATGTCAGTCAGCCTGGACGGATTTCCCTGCCTGATCGACGTCGGCGTGGAGACGTACACGGCCCGGACGTTCGGTCTGCAGCGCTACGATATCTGGACGATGCAATCCGGCTACCACAACGTGCCGGTCGTCAACGGCTTCGAGCAGCGGGCGGGAGCGGCGTTCCGGGCATCGGAGACGTCGGCTTCCATCGACGAACGCCAAGCGGGCATCCGCATGGAGCTGGCAACGGCCTATCCGGAGGAAGCCGGCATCGCCACGTGGCAGCGCGAAGCCGTCCTGAGCCGGGGAGAGCAGGCGTCCATCGAACTGACGGATGCTTATACGCTGAGCGAGAAGCTCGGCCCCAACGTGTGGACCTTCATGACCTGTTGGGAGCCGCGTCCGGGCAAGGATGGGGAGATCGAGCTGCATCAACCGGCGGACGGGCGAAGGCTGGTGCTGGCATACGATTCGGCCGCGTTGGAGGTCAGGCTCGAGCCGATCGTCATCGAGGACGAGAAGCTGATCAAGACATGGGGGACACGGCTGCATCGCATCCGGTTCGAGGAGCGAAGCGGCGGGCTGCAGGGAAGCGTGCGGTTTCGAGTGGCCCGGGGCTAGCGAAGACTGCGGGACGGGAAAAGGGGCGCTGCCGGGCTAGAGGCTCCGCGGGACAAAGTCGTTGCCGTGTTGGAGCTGTCCGCGGAATAGGGCGCTGCCGGGCTAGATCCACTGCGGGACAAGGATTGCTGACGGGCTCTAGCTGCCGCGGGACAAGGTCCGTTACCGGGCTCGAGTCCCCGTCGAGCCTGTATTATGGCGAGCGCCTCAGCGCGAGATTCGCGTCAGCTTGTGCGGGTTGGACACCAGGTAGATCTCGCGAACCTTTCCCAGGCGATCGTCCGTGTCGAGCGCAAAGGCAATCGGAGGCAGGCCGTCGCGCTCCAGCAGCAGCCCGCGCTGCCCGCTGATCCGCACGCGGCGCCAATGGCCGGCGAGCGCGCCCTTGCCCGCGATGCCGGCGAAGAAGGCGGCGATGCGCGCCGGTCCTTCGATCGGATTGAGCGCCGCGCGTACGATGCCGCCGCCATCGCTCAGCAGGACGGCGTCATCTGCGAGCAGATGGACGAACGCTTCCGGCCTGCCTGTTTCCAGGGCATCGGCGAACGAACGGACAAAGCGGTCCATCGCGGGATCGGACGCTTCATCTTCCGCAGCTTCGCGATGCGGATGGCCGATCTTGGCGGAGGCGCGGCTGAAGATTTTGCGGCAGGCGGCTTCCGACTTGTCGAGCATGGCCGCGATATCGGCATAATCATAGCCGAAAGACTCGCGCAGCACGAATACGGCGCGTTCCGGCGGCGTGCATGTCTGCAGCAGGACGAGCAGGGCGTAGCCCAGCCGTTCCCGCCGGATCAGCCGCCCGAGCGGCGCTTCCGCGTCGTCGGTCTCGATGATGGGCTCGGGCAGCCAAGGTCCCGGGTAGCTCTCCCGTTGGCGAGGCGCGGCTTTCATCATATTGAGCGCGCGGTTCGTGACCATTTTGACGAGATACGCCTTCGGGTGCTCGATCTCCGCGCCGCTCTGACGGCTGAAGGAGACGAAAACGTCCTGCACCGCGTCTTCGGCCTCGCTCATCGAACCGAGCATGCGGTAAGCGATCGACATCAGCAGCGGTTTGTATTCGCGATAGAGCCGTTCGACGGCAAGCGTCTCATCGCTGGCATTCACGGGCGTTCGCCCCCTCGATTTAGGATGCATTCAGTTTATCATAGCAAGACGACCAAGCCACCCGCTCGGGTGGCTTGGTTTGGCTTCATGACTCGCTCGGCTTGCTCCGGCGGATACTCAGGCCTGCGTTTCCTGCTTGTCGAAACAGCCGGGGAACATGCCCGTCGCGATCGCCATGCGGTTCCAGCTGTTGATGGCGTTGACCGCCATGATGATGGCGACGAATTCGCTCTCGCTGAAGTGCCGGCGCGCTTCATCATAGATATGTTGCGGCACGCCCGCGTCGGCTATGCGCACGAGCGCCTCGGTCAGGGCCAGCGCGGCCCGCTCCCTCGCGGTGAACTGCGGCGCCTCGCGCCATACGGCGATCAGGTTGACGCGCCGCTCGGATTCGCCCATTTTAAGCAGGTCCGTCGTGTGCATGTCGAGGCAGAAGGCGCATCCGTTGATCTGCGACGCCCGGATTTTGATGAGCTCGTAGAGCACCGGCTCGAGCCCCATTTTCTTAACCGAGTCCTCCAGCTTCAGAAGCGCCTGAAAAGCCGCCGGGTTGGCCGCCTGATGATTCATTCGCAATTCCATGTCGATTCCTCCGTTTTGCGCGTATTTGTCGTTCCTGCTATCTATGACAACCGAGTGACCGGGTTTGTGACAGGTTTATTTAAAAGTTTCGTTTGGATTAAATTAGCATCACGATCGCAGCCCCGGTCCCTTTCTAACGTCGCCGGGCCGCACCATTAAAGGACGTTCAAGCTGCGGCGTTGAATACATAGACGTGGCATTCTTCATCCAAACGGAGGTGCATGGCATGAGAGCTTTATTTATCGGAGGAACGGGCACGATCAGTGCCGCAATCACGAGACAGCTGGCCGCGCAGGGCTGCGAGCTGTATCTGCTCAACAGAGGTACGCGCAATGGGGATCTGCCTGCAAACGTGAAAACGATCCAGGCGGACATCAATGACGAAACGCAAGTGGCGGAGTTAATCAGAGACATGTCGTTCGACGTCGTGGCCGATTTTATCGCCTTTCATCCGGCCCAGCTGGAGCGGGATTACCGCCTGTTCGCGGGCAAGACGAAGCAATTTATGTTTATCAGTTCCGCGTCGGCTTATCAGAAGCCGCTGTCCGACTACCGGATCACGGAGAGCACGCCGCTCGCGAACCCTTTCTGGGCATATTCCAGAGACAAGATCGCCTGCGAGGAATATCTGACAAAGCAATACCGGGAGCAGCGGTTCCCGATCACGATCGTGCGGCCGAGCCACACGTACGACGAACGCACGATCCCGCTCGGCGTGCATGGCGGGCAGGGCACCTGGCAAGTCGCGAAGCGGATGCTGGAAGGCAAGCCCGTCATCATTCACGGGGACGGCACCTCGCTATGGACGATGACGCACAACGACGACTTCGCCAAGGGCTTCATCGGATTGATGGGCAACCTGCATGCGATCGGAGAATCCGTGCAGATTACGTCGGACGAGTCGCTGACGTGGAATCAGATCTATGGCGCGATCGCCGACGCGCTCGGCGTTCCATTGAAGGCGATCCATGTGTCGTCCGTATTTCTGGCGGCATGCAGCCGGGAAGATTACACGGGAGGGCTGATCGGGGACAAGGCCAATTCGATCGTCTTCGACAACGCCAAGCTAAAGCGGCTTGTGCCCGACTTCGTCGCGACCGTGCGCTTCGATCAAGGCATCAAGCGGACGGTAGACCACATTCTGGCGCATCCGGAGCTTCAGCGGGAGGATCCCGACTTCGATCGTTGGTGCGATCGGGTAATCGAGGCGCTGGACCGCGCGGCGGAAGAGGTCAAAAGGTCTTTGGCAGAATAAGTCGCGAGGTCTTTGGCGGAATAAGTCGCGGCTTTTTCAGAATTGTGTCCAACAGAGGGCTGCCCGTTCAGGGGCGGCTCTTTTTCATGCGTCAAGCGATCAATTGACAATCCGAGGGGGATGTAACTATAATCGTTGCATCGAAAGGGTGTTGCTTATGCAAATCAGCAGCAGATTCTCCATCGGCGTTCACATATTATCCCTGCTGGCGATCCGCACGCAAGATCATCATACGTCGGAGTGGATTGCGGCGAGTGTCGGCACAAATCCCGTCGTCATCCGGCGGGTGCTGGGGCAATTGAAAAAAGCGGAACTGGTCCACGTGCGTGCCGGCAGCGGAGGCGCGACGCTCGCGAAGACGCTCGAAGAGATTACTTTGCTCGACGTCTACCGCGCCGTCGAGGTCGTCGAAGAGGACAACCTGTTTCACGTGCACGAACAACCGAATCCGGCTTGTCCCGTCGGCGCGAACATCGAGAGCGTCCTGCGTCTGCTGACGTTGAAGGCGCAGTCGGCGATGGAAGGCGTCCTGGCGGCCGTTACGATGCGAGAGCTTGTCGACGTGCTGGCCAAGGAGATTGAGGTCAAGAGCGCTGCGCGTCCAAACGTCTAGCACAGGCGCGAATAAGGATGCGGCACATCGTTATTTCGCGCAAACGACTTGTACACGCGCAAATAAGAATGCGGCACATCGCTATTTCGCACAAATGACCGACATAGGTGCAAATAAAGATGCGGCACATCGCTATTTCGCCCAAATGATGCACACACGTACGAATAAGAATGCGGCACATCGCTATTTCGCCCATACGACGCACACACGCACGAATAAGAATGTGTCACATCGCTATTTCGCCCAAATGATACACACACGCACGAATAAGAATGTGTCACATCGTTATTTCGCACAAATGACCCACATAGGCGCAAATAAGGATGTGGCACATCGTTATTTCGTCCAAACGACGCACACACGCACGAATAAGGATGCGGCACATCGCTATTCGCTCGCATCTCTATCTCGCCTAGTTAACGCACAGCCTTCTTTTGCTACCCAGTTCTTCAGCCTGTCAGCCCTTCAGTCATCGAGCTCATAGGCCCCTCTAGCCCACCAGCCCATCTGCCCCGTCATCTCTCCAGCTTTACAGCCTTAGCCTTTATCCTCGTCAGCCCTTCAGCCCTGGCGCCTTCCGAATGCCGCCCGAGACGAGCGGGCCGTAGTTCATCAAACTCACCATCATCTTGGCCATCTGCTGAGGGGTGAGTTCCCGGCCGGTGTCCAGCCAGTGCAGGACGAGCCCGAAGTTGGCGGAGGCGATGTACGCAATGAGATAATCCGTCGGAATCGCAGCGTCTTCCGGCGCCAATGTCTTCAGCTTCAAATGAATCCGCGAGACGAACAGTTCCCGCAGCTGCCGGGCATAGGACAGGTCGCCTTGCGGCCCGAGAGTGATGCGAAGGAATTCCCCGTGGCGGGCGATCTCCTCGAAGATCGAGACGCTAGCCGGATAAGGCTCTTCCCGATCGATATAACGCATGGCCTCCGAGATATCGAGCTTCTCCACGCAGGCGCGCACGCGATCGAGCACGCCGTCCTTCAACTGCTGAAGCATGTCCCCCACGTCCCGGTAATGCAAATAAAACGTACCGCGGTTGACGTCCGCGCGGTCGGCGACGTCCGTGACCGTGATCGAATCTGCGCTTTTTTCTTGCAGCAGCGCCATGAGCGCGTCATGAAGCAACTGCCGAGTCCTCGCTTTTCGCCTGTCCAATTTCTCCGTCATCGGCGCTCTCCCGCCTCTTTTTTAGCGTTATTCAACAGAGGTCCGTCGATCTGGCGATTAATGAACAGCGCCGCCATACATTGACGATTGAACTCCGCTCTAGCGTAATTATAATGAACATCGTGAGCGCTATTCAACAGCCTGTTCAATAAAATAAACAGAGGAGTGGGTAGAAACATGGCGATATTCAAGCAGAAAATCATATGGATCGGAACGCTCATCGTCCTGGTCGTGCTGGTCGTATTCGGCGCCGCGATGATGGGTTCCGTGCTTGGCGCAAAACCGAAACAGGTGCCCGTGGCGCTAGTCGTACTCGATAAGTCTGTCGAACTGCCGGGAGGCGGCACGCTCGCGGTCGGCGACATGCTGAAGGAAAAGCTGACGTCGAACGCGATGCTGCCGATCGCCTGGACAGTGGTCGGCTCCGAAGCCGAAGCGCGCGCGGGATTGGATGACCGGCAATACTATGGCGCGCTCATCGTGCCGGCGGATCTCAGTGCTGGAGTGGCCTCCTTGGCCAGCGCGTCGCCGAAGCCGGCGACCGTTAAGATCGTGGCGAACGAAGGCTTGAACACGCAAGCGGCCACGGTCGTCAAGCAAGGGCTGGGCCAGGCGATGAGGATCGCGGGTGCAGAGTTGTCGAAGACGATGATCGAGCGGATCGGCGCACAATCGGGGCAGATACCGGCGGCAGCCGCACAGGCGCTTCTCGCGCCGATCGTGGTGCAGGAGGAGACGGTGCACGCGGTCGGCGCGAACAACGCGACAGGCAATGCGCCCGGCCTGCTGACGCAGATCATGTGGATGGGCAGCCTGGTGACGGCGCTGATCCTGTTCTTTGCCGGCGGCGGCGCGATGAAGGCCGGAGCCCGCAGACCGTCGGCGGTCGCCTGGCAGCCTGTCGCGGGCGTCGTCATCGTAGGGCTGGCTTCCGCTTTTTTAGTCTGGATGGCCCACTCGTGGTACGGCATGGCGCTCGCTCAGGCAACCCAGACTTGGCTCTTCCTGTGGCTGGCCGGAGCAGCCTTCTATATGATCCAGTCGGCGCTGCTTAACTGGCTCGGCATGCCGGCGATGGCGATCCTGGTCCTGCTGATGTTCTTCTCGATGCCGATGCTGAACATGGCGCCTGAATTCCTGTCGCGGGCGTCCCATGACTGGATCTACGCCTGGACGCCGCTTCGCTTCGCAGCCGTCGGCATGCGGGAGGTCATGTACTTCGGCGGCCTGCAGGCATCCTCGTCGAATGCGGCAGTCCTTTGGAGCGTCGGCGGCGGGTTCCTCCTCCTGCTGCTCGCCTCGGGCTGGAAGCGAGCCAAGCCGGCGACGCAAGCCCGACCGGCTGCGGAGATCGCTTAAACCGCATTTACAGCGAGACGTCCGATCGGATAGGATAAAGACAGAGCGTTTGGAAGGGGAATTCATCTTTATGCCAGTTTCCTTGTAATGGACGAAGCGCGCAAAAAAATTCCGTGAGCGATCGGACGGGATACGTGCGTCTTCATGACCCATTACGAGGGACTTCGCGTCAAGTACGAACGATACTTGCGGAGTGCCTTATTTAAGGCGCTCCGTTTTTTGTTTTTCCCCTAAGAAAGCGAGGGCTTGAGCAATGAGACAATCACTAACCCTTGATGCTGATTCGGTTAGACTGCGCGAATTCACGCTGTCCGATTACGATGAGCTGCACGCCCTCACGCGGCAAACGGCCATAACGGATATTCTCCCCGACTGGAACATGACGGAGGAGCAGCTGAAGGATTTTTTGCAGTTCGTCATCGGCAGCTACGACAAATTCGATCCCGCGGACGTACGCATCCTGCTGGCGGTCGAGCACAAGTCGGACGGGAGGCTCGTCGGCTGGTGCGGCGTCTTCCCGAACGATCTTCTGGACCCGGAGGTCCGGGAGGCGGCTTACGCGATCTCGAAGGATTACCGCAATCTTGGCTTCATCACGAGCGCCGTCAAGGCGATCCTGTCCTTTGTATTCAGGCAGACCGAGCTTGAACGGGTCGCTGCCATCGTCAAGCCCTTCAACGCCGCTTCGCGCAGCGTCCTGCTGAAGACGGGCTTCCGCCATATGCGCCTCGCCACGCTGTCTGACGGACAGGATTACGATTACTTCGAGGCGGATAAGGGAGATTTCCCGGACATGGCTTAAGCGGCGCAGTTTCGCAGAAATGTTCAAAAACTCGGCGGAAAAAGGATAGCGCCGCCCAAGATGCGCCGTCATAATACAGGTGACCATACAGCGCTAACGACAACGGTCGCAGGAGGAATCGATCTTGGAGGCATCGTTCTGGATCAGCAAGCTGGCGGATATCGAGGATACGATGGGGAGCCTGTCCCGGGGCAGGGCGAGCGTACTGACATCGTCGGCGGGCGGTCGTCCCGTCTATCTGGCCGAGTACGGCGACAAGGAAGACTTCGGTCGGCAGGCGAACTACAGCTCGGCTTGCGGCGCGCGCGATCCGTCGAAGTACGCGAACAAAGGCGAGAACGCGAAGCCCGTCCTGCTCATCGTGGGCGGCGTCCACGGCGGGGAGCTTGAAGGCATCGTCGGCGTCATGAACCTGATCCGGCTGCTGGAGACCGGAGCGGATTACCGGGGACGGCGGCACGATTTTCTCTATGAAAATGCAAGCCGATTCCGGCTGCTGCTCATTCCCTGCATGAATCCCGACGGGCGGGCGCGCCTGCCGGTCGATTCGCTCATCGGCGTCCCCTACGAGAAGTTCGTCTTCTTCATGCAGGGCGCTTGGAAGGACGGCACCCTCTGCCGGTGGCCCGATTGCAAGGCGGTTCATCCGATCAAGGAAGCCTCGGGATTTTTAGGCTCTTACTTCAACGACGACGGCGTCAATTTCATGCACGACAACTTCTTCTCCCCGATGGCGCGGGAATCGTCGGCCCTGCTCGGGCTGGCGGACCGCGAAGCCGTCGATTTCCATATGTCGCTGCACGGGGGCGCGGATACGGCGGTGCATTTCCCGTGGATTCCCTACCTGCCGGTCGACGTGAAGCATCGCCAGCAGGCATTCAATCTCCGGATGGCGGAGGCGCACCGCGGAAGGGGACTGCCGTTCGACGTGGTGGAGCAGACGGTTCAGGACGGGGAGCGGCATCCGTATCCGTCGTTCAACCTGACGACGGCCGTGCATCACGTATGCGGAGGGCTCAGCATGACCTACGAATCCAATATGGGCATCGACGGGCCAGGAATTCGCCTCACGCCGGACGAGATTCTCGACTGTCATTTCCTCCTGTTCGAGGAGATGTTCCGGTTCGCGTTAGAAGAGCGGGCGGGGAAATAAGGGTGATTTAACGAGCGCTGCACGAGTGAAGCGCTAGCGGCTGATCCTGTGAAAAAGGGATCCTTTTCTTAGTCGAAAAGGATCCCTTTGCTGCAGCCGGAAACGCTCGCCAGGCCTGCTATGAACGGGCTTGCCGGTGCTTGGATGCCAGCGTCGATCCATAAGCGAGCGCCAGGGCAAGCAAGATCCCGATGGCCAGCGGCAGCCACAGCCGCGAAGCGGACTCGCCTTCCGAGAGGAGCGCCTGCGCCGCGCCGGAGAGCCGTCCGGGGCTCCAACGCATGTACCGCTCCAGGAAGCCCGCGGACAGGTTCAAGACCGCGAGCGTCAGCAGGGTCAGGAAAGCCGTGCCGCCAAGCGAATTCAGCAGGCTGCTGAAGAAGAGGGTGAGCGTCACGGCGAGCGTCAGCCAGACGCCGTATACGAGGAAGCTCTGGGCGACCGCGGAGAAGGGGACCGCGCCAATTAGAATATTCGTGTAATACCACGTGCCGGCATAGCCCAAGGCGAAGGAAGAGAAGGTCAGCGTCAGCAGGCTCGCCCATTTGGCGGTGACCAGCTTCAGATGCGACACAGGCTTCACCAGTGTCATGACGTCCGCTCCGGAGAGCCGCTCGCCGGCGACAACGCCCATGAAGGCAAGGACGAGGATAAGCAGGCCGAGCGTATTGTACTGGGACAGCGACTTGGCAAGAACCTCGGCCGCCGTCGGCACGGGTATTGCCGCAGCCGCCTCGGCGGAGACGCCGTTCGCTTCAAGGAGCTGCGGCATGAAGTACGTCGTCACCGGATTCATAATGCCGAGCAGGAGGAAGACGAGCGGCAGCCACAGCCATTTGTAGCTGCGCAGCATGCCGAGCATCTCTTTATCGTACAGCACGATCCATTGCTTCATGACTTCACCGCCTCCATGAACAGATCCTCGAGCGTCGCCGAGCCGGCCTCAAGCCGCACGAGGGAGACGCCGGACGCCAGAATATCCTGCAGCAGCGCGGTCCGGGCCGCCTCCAAGTCGTCTACCCCGATCCGCGCCTCGTTCGGCTGAAGGTCGATATGCCGCACGTAAGGGCGCCCGGCCAGCTGCCGCAGCCATGTCTCATGTCCCTCCGCCAGCTGCAGCGTAATGACGGGCCGGGCATGCGCCCGCATCACCGCACGCAGCTCGCCGGCAAGGGCTGTCCGGCCGTCCCGGATGATAAGCACGTCGTCGCAGACGGCTTCCGCATCGTGCAGGACATGCGTGGAAAACAAGATCGTCGTCTCCTTCTTCAGCTCCGCGAGCAGCGACATGACCTCGCGGCGTCCGATCGGATCGAGGGCCGACACCGGCTCATCCAGCATGAGCAGCTGCGGCCGATGAATGATCGCCTGCGCGATGCCGAGCCGCTGCTTCATCCCGCCCGAGTAGCCGCCGATGCGCTTCCCTGCGGCCTCCGCGAGTCCGACGCGCTCCAACAGCTCGAGGGCCCGCCCGGCCGCTTCCCGCTTGGACTGATGCGCCAGCCTGCCCGCATACGTCAGGAACTCCTTGCCGCTCATCCAGTTTGGAAAGGCCGGATATTGAGGCAGGTACCCGACCGATTCGCGGACGTCTCCGCCCTCCTGCGACTTGAATGCGATGCTGCCGGAGGTGGGCGCCAGCAGTCCCGCCAGCATCCGCAGCGTCGTCGTCTTGCCCGCCCCGTTCGGTCCGAGCAGCGCCGTACAGCGGCCTTCCCGAATCTGCATGGACAGTTCGTTGACGGCGGGCTTGCCGCCGCCGTAGGTTTTGGTGAGCTTGTCGACCTGGAGCAGCGGCACTAGTCGTTTCTCCTTCCGAAGATGAAGTAGGCGACCGAACCGAGCATGCTTGCGAACAGGATCAGGAGCACCCACATCCACTTCGGCCCTCTCGTCCGCTCGATCTTCGCGACGTCGATCAGCGCGACGATCATCAGAATCAGCTGGATCAGCAGGATCGGCAGTACGATCTGCATCGTCTTGTCCATATAAGTAAACCTCCTATTGTTAGCTTGGCTTGTTCAGGCGGCGAATACCGCGAGTCCGACGACCAGCATGACGGTACCGGCGATCGCCATCAGCAGTTCGACCTTGTAGATCGAGGTTTTGGCGTACTTGACCGCAGCCAGGTTCACCAAGCTGTGAAGCGGAATGAGAGCGGCCGCCCACCAGGGATACTTGGCGACCAGTAGCGTGCAGCCGATGTGAAACGCGCTCGCGAACACGCGCTCGATCACGCCCCAGATCGGGCCCGCGCTCAGCTGTCCCTGCTGCTTCAGCATCTCCTTGGCCTGCATCGACTTTTCGTCTGTCTTCGGCGCAAGTGCGGCCAGCGCGATGACGTTCACGATGACGAACAGCACTTCGACGGCCGCCCAGCCTTGCCCGAACGAGGCCGCCCAGCCGAAGGCCGTGCTAGTGAGCAGCAGCATGGCGACGCGAACGCCTTCTTCAAGGACGCCGGACGAGCCCGTCACGATCGCGGTTCCCTTTTCCCGCGGCATCTTCATGACCAGCGCGCTCACCGGTCCGCGCAAGACGAGCGCGATCACCCAGCCGAGCGCGCCCAGACCGAAGGCCTTCCAGTCCATGTCGACGCCGCCTGCATAGAAGCCGAGCGCGAACAGCGCGGGCACGACGATATATAAGGGAAGGACATACTTCGCGCGGCGGACGGCGTGCTCGAATTGTTGCTGGGTATCGCTGCCGGCGACCGTCGGCTGAACTTTATTCATGATCGTCGTGCCCCTTTTTCTGATTGTCTGAGAATGAGTTCGTACTCGCATCCGGGATGACGATGGTGGAGATATTCCTTCTCCTTCGCCCCTCGCCGGGTTCGTTGCGGGCATGCTTCAGCATGGGCGCACGCATATCCGCGAGCAGCTGCATGTACTCTTCGTCCGTCAGATACAGGTCGATCTGGCGCATCGATACCCCATCGCGGACCAGATCGAAGTTTTCCTGCTGCAAGTACCGTCCGTATTCGCCGATCAGCGTCGCGACGAATTTCATGAACAGCTCCATGTGCTGCCCGGGCGTCATCGTCTTCAGGTCGTCGACCGTCACTTCCGCGCCGTGTTCCGCCAATCTGTATACCTTCTCGACCGTGCCGCGCACCTGGTTCTGATCGACGATCTCGATCAACTGGGCTTGGAGCAGCTTGTTCAGGTGACGGTACAGCGTCGCCTGCGGGATATCCGTCAACAGCTCCGCGATCTGCTGCGTCGTCCGCTGCGCGCCTCCGATCAGCGATTGAATGATCCGCATGCGTATCGGATGAAGGATGAGATCGGCTTTGGAATCCGCCATTCGTGCTCCCCCATTCATTATTATCATTATTGATAATGATAATAATACGATTCCAAAATGTTGTCAATCGTTCCGCGTCATTGCCTAGCTAACCGACTCAAGCGAATCTGTCCGGGACACCCTGTTGCGCGGAGCACGCAGGACAGATAGGATGGAGAGGAGAAGCGGGCCTCGTCCCGAATGAACAAGGAGGCAATCCAATATGAACCAAGCCGTATCCACCGCCCAAGCGCCAGCAGCGATCGGGCCTTACTCGCAAGCTGTGCTCGCGGGAGGTTTCCTGTTCGCGTCCGGTCAGATCCCGCTCGATCCGTCCACCGGCGCGATCGTAGAAGGAGGCATCGAGGCCCAGACGCATCGCGTGCTGCAAAACCTGAAGGCCGTCGTTGAAGAGGCGGGCCTGTCTCTCGGCGACGTCGTGAAGACGACGATCTTCCTGGACAGCATGGACGACTTCGCCAAGGTCAACGAGATCTATGCCAGCTACTTCGACGGCGGCGTGCTGCCTGCCCGCGCGACGGTACAGGTCGGCAAGCTGCCTAAAAACGCGCTCGTCGAGATCGACTGCATCGCGCACCGCGGCTGATCGCCATTTGGCTGGACGCTATTTGGTTGATCGCGATTGGGCGAACCGCCAATTGGCGCTATTTACGCTTTGCGCAGATTTCCCGGAAAAGCCGCCTTCAAAGGCGGCTTTTTCGTTTTTTAACATGATAGAATTTATAACTTTTCGAGCAGCGGAGGCAGAAGGAAGGGGATATTCTGAGCTGAACATGTCCGATGGGAGGAACATTTGAGCCAAGGATCGGGTTATCGGGTTACTGCCGGCGCGTCGTACAGTGACCAGCCAGAGGACGGGAGTTCGAAGGTTTGAAGGTTTAAAGGTTTAAAGGACTGAAGGTTCGAAGTTTGAAGGAGATAAGTGCTGAAGTGCAACTAACTGAGTCCAAATCGACCTGCCAGTGGCCGATAAGTGCTAAAGTACAATTAAACTTTCCCCAATGCTGCAAAAGTGACTTCTGAACGTGAATTAGTTGTACTTCAGCACTTGTTGACCCAAGCACAGATCGTATAAGGGAAATTAGATGCAGAATAGCAACAATTCTACTTCACCCATCGCCGCGGACGAATGGCGGTCCAGCAACAATTCCGTTTATCCATCGCGCGCGGCACGAGTGGCAGTTTAGCAACAATGTCCGTTCGCCCTAGCTCGGTAAGAATAGGGACAAGCGATGGACCGTCAGGATGGTCTTCCTTGACGGTTTTCTTGTGTTTTTTCGATTTCTTTGATTTTCTTTAAAATATCCCTTTACAGGAATATTCCCGATGGTGTATATTGAATTCAACAGAGAGATTCAAGAGCAGAAAGGGAGCTGATGACGACGGAGACGATCTACTAAAGAGGTGAGCGACATGCCGGGGAAACGACCGGGCGTGGATATGACAATGCTGAGCGCATTGGCCGAACCCAATCGATTGAATATCGTCGAACTGTTGCGCGACGGCCCCTTGACCGTGGGGGAGATCGCCGACCGGCTCGGGCTGCGCCAGCCTCAAGCTTCGAAGCATTTGAAGGTGCTTAGCGACAGCGGGATCGTGGAAGTGAAGGCGGAGGCCAACCGCCGGATTTACAAGCTCCGCTCCGAGCCATTCGAGGCGCTGGATGCTTGGCTCAGGCCCTTCCGGCGCGTCATGGAGGAACGATTCGACAGCCTGGACGATTACTTGCAACAACTGCTGGACAAGGAAAAGGAAAAATCATAAACCCCAATTAACCAAGGAGGAATTACAATGTCTAACAATGCAATGGTTTCGAGAGTAGAGAACGATACGGTGCTGGTGCTGGAGCGCGTATTCAATGCCCCGCGCGAGCTGGTGTTCAAAATGTTCAAGGAAGCCGAGCATCTCAAGCACTGGTGGGGACCGCGAGGCTGGGAGCTCCCGGTGTGCAACGTCGACTTCCGTCCGGGCGGCGTTTGGCACTACTGCATGAAGTGCGTCGACCAGAACCAAGGCCAGTTTTACGGCATGGAGTCTTGGGGGAAAGCCGTCTATAAGGAAATCGTCGAAGGGGAGAAGATCGTCTATCAAGACTTCTTCTCGGATGCCGAGGGCGGTACGAACGAAGCGCTGCCGTCGACCATCGTCACGATGGAGTTCATCGAGGAGGGCGGCCGCACGAAGCTCGTGAACCGGGGTGAATACGTGTCTGCCGAAGCGCTCAAGACCGTCATGGACATGGGCATGCTGCAGGGCATCACCGAGACTTGGAATCGCCTGGAAGAGCATCTGGACGAAGTCAAGTAAGGGAAACGAAAAGAACGGCCGCCTGGCTTCTAGAGCCGGCGGCCGCTTTTTGTTTGTGCGGGCTTTTCCGCTTTTCGCGCGATTGTTGATCGCCTTCCCGGCTGCCAAAACAGCCCGATCCCAAGGGACCGGGCCGTTCGCGGTTAGCCGTCGATTAAGGCAGGATATTGCCCGCCGCGCGGTAGATCTCGTACCATTCCTCGCGCGTCAGGTGAACGTCGCTTGCTTTGACGCAGTCGCGGATGCGCTCGATATTCATCGTACCGGTGACCGGCTGCATACGCGCCGGGTGGCGGAGCAGCCAAGCGATTGCGATGGTCGTGTTGCTGACCGCGTACTTCTTCGCGATCTCGTCGATTTTCGCGTTCAGCTCGGGGAATTCGTCGTTGTCGAGGAAGACGCCCTTGAAAAACCCGTACTGGAACGGCGACCAAGGCTGGACGGTAATGTCGTGCAGGCGGCAATAATCCAGGATGCTGCCGTCGCGGTCGACCGCGGACTCGTTTTCCATGTTCACGTTGATGCCGTTCGAGATCATGTTGGCGTTCGTGATGCTGAGCTGAAGCTGATTCGCCACGATCGGCTGCTTCACGTACTTCTTCAGCAGCTCGATCTGCATCGGCTTCTGGTTCGATACGCCGAAGTGACGGACTTTGCCGGAGCTCTCAAGCTTATCGAACGCTTCGGCGACTTCCTCGGGCTCGACCAGCGCGTCCGGGCGGTGGAGCAGCAGGATGTCCAGATAATCGGTCTTCAGGCGCTTCAGGATGCCGTCGACCGAATTCAGGATATGTTCCTTGGAAAAGTCGAACGAGCCCTTGCGGATACCGCACTTGGACTGCAAAATGATCTTCTCGCGGATGTCGTCGTTCATATGGATGGCGTCGGCGAAAATCTCCTCGCAAGCGCCTCCGCCGTAGATGTCGGCATGATCGAAAAAGTTCGCGCCCGCCTCGAGCGACGCTTGAACGAAGCGCTCGGCCTCCGCCTTCTCCAGCGAATTGATGCGCATGCAGCCGACCGCGATGACGGGTACTTCAAGAGAGCTTGTCCCCAATTGAATCGTTCTCACTTCGAATGCCTCCTGCCTATGGTTAGGTATCTTATACGGCACTATCATAACGCTTTCGCGCGAAGAGCGCTAGGCGAACACGCGTTTATAAAAGCAAGATCGCGAAAAAAACCGAGTCGCAGAGCGAAAAAAAAGCGCCTGGCATCTAGAGATGCCAGACACTAATTCCCTAGCAGCAGCTCCTTGCGCGCTTCGCCGCCGGTGTCCGTCGTGCCGAACATTGCCAGCCGCCCGCGTGCGGATTTTCCTGGCCGTCCTTCAGGCGGACCGCGACTTCCGTCGTTTAGTTCGCCTACTCGTCCAAACGCGTTCATTCGGCTGTGAACATTAATCACTTATCACACCATTTATCACTCTCTTAACAAATCGTGAAACATTTAAAAATTTGATGATATCCACAAGTCTTTTTGCCGCATTAAAATGACTACACATCACGAACATACTTACCAAATACTCGGAGTTTGACCAAGGAGGTGCATAACTAAGCATCGTCGCTAATCGGCCATTCAATCATTAAGGGAGGCGAATCTATTGTTCCATCGTAATTGGAAACGGAAAATTTCTGCTACGCTTGTTTGCGTAATGAGCTTAAGCCTGATTTTGAATTTGTTTACCTTTCAATTTGTAAGCGCTGCCAGCGAAAACCTGGGACCCGAGCTGTTCACCAATCCCGGGTTTGAGCAGGTGACAGGCAGTATTCCGACAGGCTGGACGGAGTATACGAAGGACAAACCGAACGTTTCCGTCGAGTCGGTCACAGACCCGGTTGCGGAAGGAACGCGGAGCGTCAAGTTAACGGATGAGAACGACGCTCAGGGTGCTGCAGCGGGATTGTATAGCAAAATGATTCCGTATTCGCCAGGCGCTTCTATTGAGGTTAGCGTGAAAACGAGGGTAGAAGCAGGCGGAGTATCCATAATCGTCCGGTATTACCGGGCTGACGGTTCCACGACTCAAAAAGGCGTCGATTCCTCCGGAACCGGGACAGATTGGAAAACGCTTCGGTTCAGCGATACCCCTACGGACGACGTCGTTAATATCCAAGTCGTCTTCGTCGTTCCGAGCCGGTACGGTACGGGAACGGTCTACCTGGACGACGCCTCGTTTAAGACGACCGAATTGCTGATGAACCCGAGCTTTGAAGCCGAGACAGGCGCCAGGCCGAACAACTGGACCGCTGTCGATCACGGAATCGCGTCCAGTATCGCTACAGTAACGAACGCCGCGAATTCGACTCACGGCTCAAAGGCGCTGCGCATCTTGGATAACTCCGCTTCGGATGCTTACAGCGTGAAGAGCGTGACGGCGCCTTTCGTCTCCGGCAGTGCCTATACGGCTTCGGTAAAAGCGAAGGCGGTTTCCGGTGCCGGAACCTTAGTCATGCACTTCACGGGGTCCTACGGCCATCAATCGTTGGAAGCGCAAACGACCGGAACCGGCAGCTGGGAGACTTTGAGGATAACGACCGAGCCGCCGGCGGGGACAACCGATATCCAGGTTGAGTTGTCTTCAACGGGCTCAGGGACGTCCGATATCTATTTCGATCAGGCAAGTCTTACGGTAGGCGGCACGACGCCAAGCCCTACGCCAACTGCGACACCAACCGCAACACCGACCGCAACGCCAACCGCAACGCCAACCGCAACGCCGACCGCGACACCGACCGCGACACCGACCGCGACACCGACTGTGACGCCCCCGTCTAACGGCTCACTGAAGTGGCCGACAATACTGGACAGCTATTCACGTCGGTTTCAACCCGGCAACAATCTTGTATCCACACAAAACCCGCCGGATTTCGGGTGGCCTTTCATAAAGGGCGCCGATGCTTATGAACTGCAAGTAGCTAGCGACAGCGCATTTCAATCCATTGTCTATGAGAAAAGCGACATCACTACCAATTATCATAATGTTCCGCAGACCTTTGCCGGCGGACAGTCCTACTTCTGGAGAGTCCGATATCATAAAACTGAAGGCTGGTCGGTATGGAGCCAAGCCTTGAAGTTCCGGATCGATGCGGATTATGTCCCCTTTGTAGTACCGCCAGTTGCGGAGCTGCTGAGTGCCGTACCTGCCGGGCACCCGCGTATGCTGACTACGCCGGACGATCTGGAAGCATTCCGCGCCAGAAAAGACGATGGCGGCAAAAAAACATTCGATGCCATTAAAAACCTTGTCGAGAAACGAGTGAAGGACGAAGCCACGAACCCGGAGGTGCTTCCGGCCGAACCGACAGATCCCAAAGTTGCTTTAGCTGTCAAGGATGCAGTAAGGAACCCGATGATGAACGCGGCCTTCATCTATTTAATCACCCAAGATCCCGATTATGCGAACTTCGCCAAGCGGAGGCTGCTGCATCTTGCTTCGTGGAACACGAAAACAGGTGCGACGAGCTATGAGGTCAGTGACGGGATTCATCGAGATATCGCTTTAGCAGGCGCAACAGCTTATGACTGGTTATATGATACGCTTAGCCAGACTGAGCGGGAAACCGTATTAAAGATGGTGCATGATCGGGCGACCACCATAGCGAACCACGTCTTATACGGTCCGAATCCGATCAGCGAGAAACCGCATGATTCGCACGGTTGGACGGTGTTCGGATTCCTGGGCGCAATCTCCATTGCCCTGCTCCATGACGATATCGAGGTCAACGGTTCAAATGTCTCGGAGGATGCGCAAGAGTGGTTTAAACAGATCGTGCCGGCCTACATTAATCTGGCGCCTACTTGGGGCGGCGAGGACGGAGGCTGGGGCAACGGCATCGGCTACTGGCAATTCTCCACCAATAGCAACAAGAGGTTCGTAGATACCCTCTATGCCGCTACGGGCTTCAGCATTTATGACAAGGCGTTCAACCGCCATGAATATTTGTACCCGTTCTACTCTTTGCCTTTCGGTCAGAAAACCGGACAATTCGGGGACGCTATTGAGGGCAAAGAAGCCTACGGCATCGAACGGAAATACGTCCATGGCAGCTCGACACGCAATGCGCAGATGACGCAAAGCGAGGTGGCGCAGTGGTATGCCCAGCTATACCCTTACGAAGATATCAACGAATTTACCTATTTATATGAAGACACCGGTTTAAAGGCGCGCCCGCCGGTGGAAATGCCGACTGCCAAATATTTCGATCAAATCGGCGAAGTGATGATGCATTCCAATTTATTGGATCCGAAGCGGATATCGCTGTTCTTCAAATCCAGCCCTTACGGCAGCTTCAATCACAGACACCCGGATCAGAATGCCATCATTATCAGAGCCTTCGGCGAGGACCTCACCGTTGACGGCGGGTTCTATGACGACTACGACAGCGATCATAATATCCTTTACGACAAACAGACCTTCGCCAAAAACGCCATTACGTACGACAACAAAAAAGGCCAAAAACCGGATGATCGAAACGCTTCCGGACAAATTACCGGCTTTGCGACGAATAAAGACTTCGACGCGGCGGTCGGAGACGCGACTGCAGCCTACAATGCGTATAACGATTCAAACAAGCCTGGCCTGGATCTGGCCCAGCGAAGCGTCATCTACGTGAAGCCGGGCGCCTTCGTCATCGTCGACAACTTGAATGCGCGCCAGCCGGGCGGATCCAGCTTTGAGTATTGGCTGCATGCCGATAAAAGCTTAAAGCTGGACAAAGCGAACAGCCTTGCGACGATTATCAAAAATCAGGCGGCCTTGGATGTGAAGCTTTATTATCCCGGCTTAGACATTATCCCCGTAACCGATAAGTTTGAGGATGCAAACGGCGTTGAACGGCCGCCCGGAGAACCTCAAGGAAACAAACAATTCAACGGCTTGAAAAAGCAGCATGGCGGGTTTGTCACGCCTACAACGGAAGCTGCCACGATCG
>Ga0209566_100380_pt1 | contig 36304 bp, 40 predicted proteins | sample Araplavi_mTSA_r2_2_FD_184287 | JGI IMG/M metagenome (GOLD analysis project Ga0209566, IMG submission 184287) | Arabidopsis root microbial communities from North Carolina, USA - plate scrape CL_Cvi_mTSA_r2 (SPAdes) (version 2) | ecosystem: Host-associated > Plants > Roots > Endosphere | place...
TTCCCCCATCTTACAGTTGCTTTAAAAAATGATTAAGTGGCGTCTTATTTAGTGCTGCCATTTTCTGATACTCCGGATTTAATTTTCATGGGAGCTTAACACCTGCAGCAGTTTTCAAATTATTTTCTTCTAATACCTCCCTACTATTGATTAGCCTCGATAGAGAGAAAATGTTGATTTATAGGTCTAAGTTCACAGAAAAACAAAAAGGCTTCCGTTAAAAGGAAGCCAATTTTACAGCTTATTCATTTAATAAATACCATATTTAACTTCCGCGGCACTTCTTAATTCCAATCAAGCTTGTCCAACAAAACTACATTGTTTCGTGTACACAAAGCAATGTAAAATTCTTTTTTAAGTATATTGAAAAGAGCTGCCATAGCAGATCCTTGATGATGTAGTAATTTCATTTATTCTTTATCAATTTTGAATATACGAATTGCTTGTTGTAATTCCTGTGCAACTACAGTTAAAGAATGCGATGAAGCAGTGATCTCTTCCATAGAAGCTAATTGCCCAATATATGTTTGTGCAACACTCTGAGTATGACTATACGACTTTTTAGCAATATACGTCATTTCTAATACGGAAGCTGCCACTTGTTCACTGCTCGCAGACATTTGTTCAGATGATGATGCAATCTCTTGAATCTGGGTGGATAAGCTTTCGGAAGCACCCACGATTTCATCAAATACAGATCCAGCCAAGCTGACGGATTTCATACCGTCTTGAATTTCTCTTGTTCCTTCATTCATGGACGATACGGAGCGGCTTATATCCGTTTGAATGCTTCGAATCAAATCCTGAATTTGCTGAGCTGACCGCTCGGAACCCTCTGCCAGCTTTTTAACTTCTGCAGCTACGACTGAAAACCCCTTCCCAAGTTCCCCGGCGCGAGCCGCTTCGATCGAAGCATTCAAAGCAAGCAAATGGGTTTGAGCTGCGATTTCAGTAATCACATTTACGATGCCGCCTATTTCTATAGAGCGATCATTTAATTGTTTAAGTTCATCTGCACACTTTTGAACAGTGTCATTCACAGCATTCATCCGATGAATAGCCGTATGGATCATTTCATTACCTTGAACAGCGCCTTTCGTTGATTCTATTGCAATATCAGAGGCATTGCTCGAAGCTTCAGCAATATGCTGAATTCCTCTCGACATTTCTTCAATCGCTTTACTTGTTTCATTAAATCCCATCATTTGATTTTCGGCGCCGGCAGCTACTTCCTGCATGGCATTTGTAATCCGCTCCGTAGATATAGATGTTTCTTCCGAACTGCCTGACAAATCCTTTGACGAGGATGCAACAGTTATGGAAGCTTGTTGAATCAGATATACAATTTTTTGCAATCTTTCAACCATTTGATTAAGCGAATTGACCAAATTACCGATTTCATCGCGGTTTTTTACTTTCATGACTTTGATTCTAAGATCACCTGATGCCACCTGCTCTAGTACATGGGATACTGAACGTACGGGACTAGATATATTTCGCGTAATGAAATATGCAAGGACCATGGAAAAAATTAGCGAGATGACAATAAATAACAGAGAAGTCACAATTCCGGAATGATAAACTTGTTGGGATTCCTCACTGGCCTCTATGGCACCATCGTGATGGATTTTAACTAAAAATTTTATATAAATTTGCATATTATCATATACTTTTTGTGAATCCCTTATGAATTGTAAAAGCTGGTCTCCTTTATCTCCAGAGCCCTTATAAATAAGATTCATTTTTTGGGACAACTCGATGAATTCGTTATGTAGAGATTTATATTTGTTCCATTCCGCTTGCAATGAATTGAAATTTTCATGTTCTTCGTCGGTAACGATCGCATTTGCATAGGTTTGAAAATCTTTTTCGATCTTTTCCATAGCTGTTTGAGTCTGGGCGTTTAGTTCCCCGATTAAAGATTGGTTAGGCTCAAGTAAGGTTCTGAGCTCCAAAGATCGCACTTGCTCTGTTAAATAGTTGATCTCATTAATCAATTCAATGCCTGGCAACCGGTCCGATGTAATGTTCTTTGTTTTTTCGTTCACGTATTTCAATTGATTCATAGTTGTCAAGCCTAGCATACACATGAGTAACAATATAACGATAAAACCGGTATATAACTTCTTGCCGACTGTCAGTTTAATTTTTATGAATCTGAGATTCATAATGCCAACCTCCAATGTTGATTTCACCATTTAAAAAGAAAATGAACCCCGCCACCTTAATTCCTTCAGTGGAAGGGTTCATCGCTAGGGTCATTATTTTTTCGTGATCAAATCCAAATCAACCGGAATAAATTTGTCTACTTGTTCGCCTTTAAGCACTTTCAAGGCAGTTTTTACAGCAGTATCTCCGATGGAAGCTGGTTTTTGAGCTACGGTTGCTGCCATTTTTCCGTCATTTACAGCTTTAACGGCATCATCGGTAGCATCGAAACCGACAACCATAATATTTTTGCCTGAAGCTTGAATCGCTTGAAGAGCACCTAATGCCATTTCATCATTATGAGCAAATACCGCCTGGATATCTTTATTTCCCTGCAAAATATTTTCCATAACGGAGAGACCTTTTGCACGGTCAAAATCAGCAGGTTGAGAAGCAACCACTTTTACGCCGGCTTTTCCGTCAACAGCATCATGGAAGCCTTTCCCGCGGTCACGTGCAGCGGAAGTTCCCGCAATCCCTTGAAGCTCTACAAGATTGCCTTTATCTCCAAGCGCTTTCAAAATAAAGTCGCCGGCCATTTTACCGCCCTTCACGTTGTCGGAAGCAATGTGTGTAACGACTTGTCCGCCGTTTGCCGCGCGGTCAACCGTAATAACAGGAATATTGGCTTTATTGGCAGACTGTACAGCAGTTACAATTGCATCGCTATCTGTCGGATTGATAAGAATGACACTTACCTTTTTCTGAATTAAATCTTCAATACCACTGATTTGTTTAGCAGTGTCGTTTTGTGCATCTACAACAACTAAACTTGCACCGGCTTCTTTGGCTGCTTTATCCGCACCGTCCTTCAAAGTGACGAAGAATGGATTATTCAGTGTGGAAACGGAAAGTCCGATTGTCAACTTACCTGCAGCTGCTTTCGTATCCGTTGTAGCGGATGGTTTCGCAGTAGCTGCTCCCCCCTCAACCTTGGATTGAGTCGAGCAACCTGCCAGAATTAGGAACACCGCTACTACTGCGGACAATACGAGATTCATTTTTTTCATTGTAACTCCCCTTTGATATGGTTTATTTGCGGGACTTCGATCGATCTAACAAGACAGCAATTAAGATAACTACGCCTTTGACCACCTGTTGATAAAAAGACGAAACATTTAATAGATTAAGACCGTTATCCAATACACCAATAATCATGGCGCCAATCAATGTACCCACAATCCAACCTCTGCCACCGGATAAGCTGGTTCCGCCAAGCACCACAGCTGCAATCGCATCCAGTTCAAACGCTCCTCCTGCTGTCGGCTGAGCGGAGTTAAGTCTGGAGGTTAAAATGATACCGCTTATGGCAGCTAATAAACCGCTAATCGAGTACACCAAAATCTTTACTTTCGATGTGTTAATACCTGAAAGCCAAGTCGCCTCCTCGTTGCTGCCGAGCGCATAGACGCGTCGGCCAAAAGTTGTATGCTTTAAAATGATATATAATACTGCAAATGCAATGACCATCCATATAATCGGCATTGGAATTTGCAGAAAATACCCCTTCCCTAACAAAGCAAAATCCTCTTTGAAGCCAGTGATTGGCCTTCCTTGCGTATAAACTAAGGTAAGTCCGCGGAAAACTGTCATCGTTGCCAATGTCGCGATAAATGGAGCTACTTTACCTTTTGTGATTAATAAGCCATTGATCGCCCCCATAACCAAACCGCCAATCAGTCCGATTGTTACAGCCAGCCATGTATTCATGCCGCTTGCCAGTAAACCTGCCGTAAAAGCGCTTGATAAGGCTAGTATGGATCCTACGGAAAGATCGATTCCCCCTGTCAGAATGACGAAAGTCATACCGAAGGCAATGAGTGCATTAATCGAAATTTGACGAAGTACGTTAAATATATTGCCAACGGTCAAAAAGTCACCATTTACAACAGATAAAATCACTACAATAAGAGCCAATCCCAATAAAGAACCGAGACTCTGTATCTTACCCATTTTGGGTCTGCTTAATGCTTTACCGTCAACCTGCATGTCGGTCCCCTCCTCCAGTTGCACTTAACATGATTTTTTCCTGATTTGCTTCTTCTTGTGAAAATTCACCGCTTATTTTCCCCTCGTGCATGACAAGTATGCGGTCGCTCATTCCTAAAACTTCCGGAAGTTCGGAAGAAATCATTAGGATAGCTACACCTTGTGAAACTAACTCATTCATCAAATCATAAATTTCCTTCTTGGCCCCGATATCGACTCCGCGTGTAGGCTCATCCAAGATCAATACTTGCGGGCTCGTCGCCAACCATTTTCCGATAACCACTTTCTGTTGGTTACCTCCGCTTAGAGAGCCGACCTTCTGATCGCTGTTCGGCGTTTTGATCAGCAGTTTTTTAATCATGGAATCGGATAGTTCCCGTTCCTTGGATCGGTCCATGAAACCAAATGATGACAATAACTTCAAATTCGGGAGTGCCAGGTTATCGTTAACAGAATGTGGAAGGAGAAGCCCTTCATCTTTACGGTCCTCTGTGACTAAGCCGATACCTGCCTGGATCGCATCAATCGGTTTTTTAATCGAGACCGGCTTACCGTTAATGGAAATCGTCCCGCGGTCGATTGGCGTCACTCCAAACAGCGCTTTCGCCAGTTCTGTTCTTCCGGCACCCATAAGTCCGGCAATGCCTACAATCTCCCCTGCTCTTACAGATAATGAAATGTCATGGAGTTTCCCTTTTTGAGTCAACCCGCCCACCGTAAGTTTCTCTTCTCCGAGGGTGACCTTAATTTTGGGAAAACGGTCTTTAATTTCCCTGCCCACCATCATTTTGACTAGATTGTCCATGGTCGTATTTGCAATGTATTCGGTTCCAATATATTGTCCGTCCCGCATGACGGTTACCTGATCGCAAATCCTAAAAATTTCTTCCATCCGGTGGGAAATATAGATCATCCCCACCCCCTTTTCTTTAAGGGAAGCGATGACCTTGAATAGCGCCTCGATTTCACGGTCCGTAAGGGCCGCCGTCGGTTCATCCAATACAAGAATTTCAGCATTCATAGACAACGCTTTCGCAATTTCCACCATTTGCTGCTGACCCACGGAAAGCTCATTAACTATGGTACCCGGATCTATATGCAAACCCAATTGGGATAAATAGCGATTGGACTCTTGTCTCATCTTTCTCCAGTTAATCAGCTTTGTTTTCCCGTATGTGAATTCTCTGCCGAGAAAAATGTTTTCCATGACCGTTAGATGAGGAACCATATTGAGCTCCTGATGAATAATAACAATGCCTAAGTTTTGCGCCATGGATGGCGATGCAATATCGTATACGCTTCCACTAACCGCAATGGATCCGCTATCCTTAGGATAAATCCCGCCCAATATTTTCATCAGCGTTGACTTGCCGGCCCCGTTCTCTCCCATCAGCGCATGAACTTCTCCGCGATTGAGGCTGAAATCAACCTGCTCCAGCACCTTAACTCCGGGGAAACTTTTGCTGATTCCTTTCATTTCCAATAATTTGGACGTCATTCCAATTCCTCCTTTCAGAAGATCACTCCAGCATGAAGAATGATATTGGCATATGGAGTAAACTCGCCTGTTCGTATGATTGCTTTTGCTTGATGAGTCAGCGTCTTCAGTTCTTCATGACTAACTTCTTGTACGGTTACCCCGTCTAATAAGGGTTCCATTTGCTTCTTTAGCTTGGAACTTACCTGCTCCATTTCCAGGGCAATGAAAGCCTGCTCAACTTGCATTTCCAGAAGTACGGTTTCCAAACAATCCATAAAAGAAGGGACGCCTTTTTTTAAAGCCAGATCAATTCTTTTTACGTGGGCAGGAATAGGCAGCCCGCTGTCGCAAATGACAATCGTATCGGTATGCCCAAGTTCACTGATCACCTTGGAAATTTCACTATTTAATATTCCGATTTTTTTCATGTTGAAGCTCCCTTGGAGTTTTTCTCGAACAGTTCCACATCCTCGAAGCTTGGCATTCCGGCTTGAGCCCCAAACTTGGTAACAGCAAGTGCCGATACCTTTGCTGCAAAGGATACGGATTGTTCCAGGCTGTTTTGCAAGGCAAGCGAAAAAGCTAATCCGGCATTAAACGAATCCCCCGCGCCTGTCGTATCGACAACTGAAACTTTATAACCCGATACTTTTTTTAGCTTCCCATCTTCTAAAAAAGCGGACCCATCAGCACCCAAAGTTGTAATAACGTTGCTGGCTCCCCGCTGCATTAAACTATTCATCGCAGTTTCCAACTCATCGCCATCTGCATGAAGCCCGGTAAGCATGCTTAATTCAGTGCGGTTGGGCGTGATATAATCAACATTTCTTAGCAGCTCATCTGGCAAAAACTGCGCGGGAGCCGGATTCAAGACGATCGTTTTCCCAAAAGATTTTGCCCTTTTCGCCGCATGAATGACAGTTTGTAAAGGAATTTCCAACTGAAGAAGAACGATATCCGCAGTTTGAATAATGTCATCATATCGATCGATATCATCAGGCAGCAAATGATGATTAGCGCCAGGAACAACCACAATGCTGTTATCCCCATTGGAGATAAAGATGGATGCTATCCCCGTTGCTGTGCCATCTACGAGTTTAACTGAATTTCTATTGATCCTATTATTATCTAATGCTTGTAGCAGCTCTTGACCAAAACTGTCAGTGCCGACAGCTCCAATCATCGTTGTTATTGCCCCAAGTCTTGCAGCCGCAACAGCTTGATTAGCGCCTTTACCGCCTGGTATGAATTGGGCGTTAGATCCAAGTATCGTTTCTCCCAGTTGTGGGGTTCTGTCCGCTTCAATAACGATATCCATGTTCAAGCTGCCGATCACAACTATATGAGGTACCTTCATTTTTACCCACTCCTCTTCGTTGATTCTCTTGGAATTAACGTGACATCCAGTTCATAAATTTGATCTTCTTCGATCGTACCTTCGATCTTCTTAATTAAAATCCTTGAAACCAAAGCCCCCATATCATAGATGGGCTGTGCGATCGTCGTTAATTCAGGTTGTGTTATTTCAGTCATATTTATTCCATCGAATCCAATAACGGCCACTTGCTCCGGCACTTTAACGCCCATTCTATGCAGCGCTTTCAAAGCTCCGACGGCCATCAAATCATTTCCTGCAAAGATGGCGTCAATATCGGGGTGCCGATGCATCAGCGTTTTTGTAGCTTCGATTCCTCCGTTAATCCCAAAATCCCCTTGAACCATTAAGCTTGGGCTAAACCAATCAAATGCTCGTACGGATTCCTCATAGCCAATTAATCTCTCCTTGGCAGGAATCAGCTCCTGGGGACCATAAATATGACCGATTTTTTTGCAGCCTGCTTCAAGAAGATGCTTTATAGCTAAACGGCCTCCCTCACGATTGTTCGAACGGACGACGCTGCAGGTTTTATTAGTCGGAGCCCGGTCCAGACATACAAACGGGATGTTGGAGGACACCATTTTGTCTACATCTTCTTGTCCGAGCGTATTGGAAGCAAAAATAATACCATCAATATTCTTGCTCTTAAGCACATCAATATAATTCTTTTCTTTACCAACTTGACTGTCGGAGTTGCAAAGAATGACGGTGAATCCATAAGTAGATGCAACATCTTCAACCGCCCGGGCCAGCTCAGGAAAAAATGGGTTGGAAATGTCGGGTAAAATTAGCGCGAACGTTTTTGTACTTTTTCCTGCAAGTCCCCTTGCAACAACGCTGGGTATATAATTTAGTTTTTCAATCGCATTTTTTAGATTCTGTTCTGTATCAGCGTTTACATAACCGCTTTTATTTAAATAACGAGATACAGTAGCAACAGAGACTCCTGCTAACTTGGCTACATCACGAATCGTCGCCATCCTGGTTTCACATCCAACTTCATATTTATGGTATCGTTACCGCATATCATAAAATTCGTTATGAATAAAAGAACTATTTAGTGTGGTACCGGTTACACACTGAATATAACACAAATTATTTTCATTTGCAATATTGAGGGAAAAATCCGGCATAAGCTTGTAGAAGTATCCATCACCACATGATCGATATCGTATTGAGTGAATTTTCAGTCTTTTACCTTCGTACGGGCGAAGCTCACGCAAGGCACGGGAGTTGGTTTTTTATTCCTTTTCTTTTGTGACGGTTGGATAACGCCACGGTAAGGCGCTACATGCGGGAAATGGGGATCATGGCGATCTACCCCGGGCCCAATCTGAGCAAACGTGATTTGCAGCATCACGACAGGAGGACGACGACGGGCATCCGCCAGTTGACATTCCATCATCGACGTAATAAAATATTTTTACGTAACATACATTTTGTATTGGAGGCACCCGCTCCATGTTAAACGATATTCAAGACAGCTATTATGTAGAGTCGCCCGAACAGGCCACACTCCTGTTGCATCCACTTCGCGGGGAAATCATCGCCCAGCTGATGGAACCTGCTTCCGCGGCAGAAATAGCTCGGCAAATTGGCGAAACCGCGCAGCGCATCAATTATCACCTAAAAGCGCTGGAGAAAGCCGGCCTCGTGCACAAGGTCGGCACCCGTCAAGTGCGCAACCTCGTGGAAGTGCTGTACCGCTCCATCGCACGCACCTTTGTGCTAGCCGAGTCCCTCAGCATGAAGCCGGAAACCTTGCAGAAGCTGAAGGATCAAAGCTCTCTGGCCCATCTCATCACCACCTCAGAGCGAATCAAACGGGATGCGATGCTGCTGATGGAGCAATCCGATTCAGATGAAATCATCCCCAGCGCTTCGCTGCAGTTTCAGGTGAAGTTGGCCACCGAGCAGGAACGGCAAGCTTTTGTTGATGAATATACAACCATGGTTCAGCAGTTGGTCAACCGTTATGCGAGCCGGCCCGATCATGATTTCCCGTACCAGGTACTGCTTGCCGTCTACCCCAAGCCCAAAGAATAAGGAGGTTCTCCCATGAGCCAAACCACCGACCAAACGCACAAATCACAACCCGAATCTGCCCCAGTCATTGTCTGGGAACAACAAACCAACCGTCCGCAGGAGCAGGAAGGCAATGTTATCTCCATTGATGCCTACCGACGAGGCAGTTCATCAGAAGCAACCATCACTACCCGGACCCTCTCGCCGGAATCGCCTGTCCGACTTATCATCATTTCCTCGGGCTTCGGCCAGAAGCCTGCCCACAATACCGTACGCAACGCAGCTGCTTAATGTAAAAACCCATATCGAAAGGATGATATCCATGAGCTTCATTCCTATGGTCGTTGAACAATCCGCGCGCGGCGAGCGCTCCTATGACATATACTCCAGACTGCTAAAAGACCGCATTGTGTTTGTCGGCACCGCAATCGACGATCAAGTGGCGAACGCGATCATCGCCCAACTGCTGTTTCTATCCGCCGAAGATCCGGAAAAAGACATCTCCTTGTACATTAATTCCCCGGGCGGTTCCACCTCGGCTGGACTTGCGATCTATGACACGATGCATTTCATTAAACCGGATGTCTCCACTATCTGTGTGGGCATGGCAGCCTCCATGGGAGCGATCCTGCTGACGGCCGGTGCACCAGGCAAAAGATTTGCGCTGCCCAACGCCGAAGTCATGATTCATCAGCCTTGGGGCGGCGCTCAAGGGCAAGCCAGCGATATTCATATTCGCGCACAGCATATTCTCAAAACACGGCATACCCTGAACCGCATCATAGCTGAAACAAGCAAGCAGCCGATGGACAAAGTAGAGCGTGACACGGATCGGGACTACTACCTGACAGCAGAAGAAGCGCGAGCTTACGGCTTGATTGATAGAGTCATCGAAAAATTATAAAAAAACGGCTCCGGGATCGTAATCGTTCCTGGAGCCGTTTTTTTAAGATATTAAATGACGATTAGGCCTCCGCGGGAGATCGTCAGCTTTTCAAAACCGGTTTCCGTGATGAGATAGGTATCTTCGATCCCGACGACACCTCGCCCAGGAAACGTAAACTTCGGCTCGATGGCGATTACCATGCCAGGCGCAAGCGGGTATTTGAAGCCTTTGGCGAGAACAGGCAGCTCGTCGATCTCGAGCCCGATCCCATGACCAAGGAATTTCACTTGGTCATCGCCGTACCCCATGAAGTAGGCGCTCAGCCCTGCTTCCTGCACTTGATCGAGCGCGAGCAAATACAGATGCTCGCTGATCGTCCCTGGCGCCAGCCTTGCCTCGGTGGCGCTCAGCACCTGCTCCGCCACCTCGTAGGCGCGCAGCAGTTCCGGCTCCAGACCGCCGATCACGACCGTGCGCGTCTGGTCAATGACATAGCCGTCGATGCTGCAGCCGATATCGACGAGAATCGGTTCGCCGCGCTGCAGCAGCGCACGGCCTGAGCTTTGCGGGACGGACGGGTGGAGCCCTGTGCCCCCGGCCGGCCCGTCAAAATAGGTGGGCACCGCCGCCGATGCGCCAGCCGCAACCATTCCGGTGATCAACTCGGAATTGTAAGCGCGCATGCGCATAAGACCTTGGTGCCCGCGCAAGCGAAGCTGATGCTCAATGAGCGCCATCAGCTCAAACTCCGCCATCCCCTCGCGAATACTGGGGATGACGGCCTCCAACGCTGCGTCTACGACAGACGCAGCGTGCCGAATCGCCGCGACTTCGTCCGGCGATTTGATCATGCGCTGCTCCCGGACGAGCAGCGAGCCGTCTTCCCAGGCCGCGCCGGGCAGCGCTGCCTGCAGCCGTTGAAATTGCTGGACGGGCAGCACGTCCAGCTCCGTCGCCAGCCGCACCGTGCCGGCTGCGGCATCCAGCAGCCCTGGATAGCGGGCTGCGAGACGCTCTTTGAGCGTCTTCAACGAGCCCAGCGGCTCAACGCCGGCTGACGCTTCCGACTCCGCTCGAACCAGGCTCCGGCGAACCAGATATAACGGTTCGCCCGCTGCCGGAACAAACAAATATCCGGTTTGCATCGAACCGGTATAATAATACAAATCAACATTTTGCGTCACGAGAAAGCCGGACCATCCCCGCTGAACGATCTCGGCTTGCAGCCTCTGTTGTCTTTGCTCGAATACATTCATGCCGCGCATCTCCCCTTCTTAGCTCATGAGTGTGACCTTCTTTCTTCCACATTACCTACATCCACATTAAAATGCAATTCGCTACAATGAATAGCTCAGATTCTTGCTCCTGCTCGCGTGCCTCTCATCTCCTCTAATTTGCTTTCACCTACGTTGGTTTTCTACGTTACAACTCCCATCTCTAGCGCTTACACTACCTCAAGTCCGGTTTTGCCCACTTCATTCCCTCGTGCAGTCGTCTAAACATTCTCTAGTCCGATTTGATCCACTTGCAGCACACGTTTTCTGCCACCTATGCTACAAAGAGCTCTGTAGTCGGGCAAATTCAGACTACAGCATCATGAAACCCCTACTTTGATTCTTAACTGGTGACACGGTGGCTGTTCCTGGACATATCACACAAAAAAAACCCCAGTCAACATCACGCTGACCGGAGCTCCTTCATCCTCACTTATTGCGGCAATTCAATCCGAATATGGTGCAAGCCGTCCACTTCATGCGGCTTCACTTCGGTCACTGTCCAAAACTTGGACAGCAGCGCGCGCAGTTCATCCCACTCTACAGTACGGAGTTCCACGTCGGCAAGATAATCGCCTTCCGGGCGCGACAGGCGCTCGATCTCTTTACCATACTTAACACGTACCAAGTAACGGATGCCGTTGAGCGTATTGAACTTGATCTCGTAGCCGTTCAGCGCAGCCTGCTCCAACGTCTCCCAATCATGCTCCCGAAACGCCAGCAGCTCTTTAAAATCAAAATCATCCGTACCGCCCGCGGCTTGCAATTGATCGCCGTTTCCATTTTTCACCAGATCAAGAAGGTCTCGCCCTGCAAACCCGCGCGCTTTGAGACATTCCACCATAAGCGCATCATGCTGTGAAAGTTTAACAACTGACATGTTACCATCCTCCATATCACATCTTAGTCGTAGAGATGACAAGCAACTTGATGTCCAGGCGCTATCTCCTTTAAGCGCGGGGACTCGAGCGCGCAGCGCTCCGTCGCGTGCGGGCACCGGGTGCGGAACTTGCAGCCGCCAACATCGGCCAAGGGGCTCGGCGGGTCGCCCTGCAGTACAATTCTTTCCGTAGCAGAGCGGGGGTCCGCAACGAGAATCGAAGACAGCAGCGCCTGCGTATAGGGATGACTCGGATGCTCATAGAGCTCATCGCTTGCCGCCAGCTCGACGATTTGGCCGAGATACATCACGCCGATCCGGTTTGAGATGTAGCGGACCATCGACAAGTCGTGCGCGATAAACAAGTACGTCAGCCCAAACTCAGCTTGCAGATCCTGCAGCATATTGACCACTTGCGCTTGAACGGACACGTCCAGTGCCGATATCGGCTCATCGCACACAACGAACTCCGGTTGAACGGATAACGCCCGTGCGATGCTGATCCTTTGCCGCTGACCACCGCTGAACTCGTGCGGGTACCTGCTCATGTGTTCTTTTTTCAGGCCTACCTTTTCCAGCAAATCCGCAATGATCTCTCTTCGCTGCATCTCTGTGTACGTACCATGAATATTCATCGGTTCACTGATCAGCTCAAACACCGTCATTCCCGGATTCAGCGAGGAATAAGGATCTTGAAAAATCGTCTGCATTCTTTGGCGATAAGGCTTCAGCTGCTTTTCCTTCATATCTGCCAGATCATGACCATCATAAAAAACATGGCCTGATGTATAGTCATACAGTCTTACAATACTACGACCCGTGGTCGACTTCCCGCAGCCGGATTCGCCGACCAAGCCCAGCGTCTCACCTTTGTGAATTTGGAAACTGACATCATCGACCGCTTTCAACATCTGTGTACTGCGACCGAAAAAATTTTTCTTCACCGGGAAATATTTCTTTAAATTTTGCACATTGACAAGTACTTGTTTCTCAGCCAACGTTTTCTCCTCCTTTACGCCTGACGTGCCTGTCCGTCATGTTCGGGATCGGCCAGCCAGCAGCTCGTGCGATGATGCTCATTGAGTGAAAAAACGGGCGGCATTTGCTGACATTTGTCCATTACACTCGGGCAGCGTTCGGCAAACGGGCAGCCGGTTGGCGGATGGAGCAGATTCGGCGTCGTACCTTCGATCGGTGTCAGCCTTTCCTTCTGTCCGCTCTTCGGAATCGAGCGCAGCAAGCCATTCGTATACGGATGCAGCGGGTTGTAGAAAATATCCTCTACGCTTCCCTCTTCCATAATCAGCCCGCCATACATCACAATAACTCGGCTGCATACCTGAGCCACAACGCCCAGATCATGTGTAATCAGCATAATAGCCGTCTCCATGGACTGTTTGAGCTCTTTCATCAAGTCCAAAATTTGCGCTTGAATCGTCACATCCAGAGCCGTCGTCGGCTCATCGGCGATGAGCAGTTCAGGCTCGCATGACAAAGCCATAGCGATCATCACCCGCTGACGCATCCCGCCGCTGAACTCATGCGGATATTGATCAATCCGTCTATCCGCGGAGGGAATGCCCACGCGATTCAGCATATCCATTGCTTCCTGCCTGGCGACTTTAGCGGTAACCCGCTTATGGCGCATAATAACTTCTATCATCTGCTGGCCAATCGTCAACACCGGATTCAAGGAAGTCATCGGATCCTGAAAAATCATCGCTATACGGTTACCGCGAATAGACCGCCATTCTTTTTCCTTTTTATCCAGCAGCTGTTCGCCCTGAAACCAGATCTCGCCGTCAACAATTTTGCCGGGACGTTGAATTAAGGACATAATGGATTTCGCTGTTACGCTTTTTCCACTCCCTGATTCTCCGACGATCCCGACAACTTCTCCTTTATCTACAGCAAAAGACACCCCGCGCACAGACTGCACTTCTCCATCTCTGGTAAAAAATGACGTTTTAAGCTGTTGCACTTTTAATAATGGTTCGCTCATTTTCTCTCACTCCTCCGCTACCTTTGATTGAGCTTAGGCTCGAAGGCTACACGGAAAATATCTCCAAGCACGTTAAAGCTGAGCACCGTCAGCAAAATAAATATCCCTGGGAAAATGGCCAAATGCGGCGCATCGCTTAAATAGCCTTGTGCATTGTTCAGCATGCTGCCCCAAGTTGAATTCGGCTGCTGTACGCCCAGGCCGAGGAAACTCAGGGACGACTCCATCAGAATCGCCGATGCGATATTAATCGTTGCAGAAACAATAACGGTCGGCAGAATACTCGGAATAATATGCTTGATTATGATTTTAAAGGAGCTTTGCCCCGATACCTTGGCATAAAGAACGAACTCGCGCTCCTTCGCAGAAAGCGTCTCGGCCCGTACCAATCGGGAGGTATTCATCCAGGTCAACAGACCGATGATGAGAATTACCGTGCCAACTCCCGGCTTCAAGTAAACGCTCAGAATCAGCATGATCAAAAAAGCCGGAATCGACATCAAGATATCCACTGCACGCATCAGCATATTATCAAGCAAGCCACCAAAATAACCGCTTATGGTTCCGATGGTCGTACCTAAGCCCGTCGCGATGATCATGGCCAAAAAGCCAACCATAAGGGAAACTCTGCCGCCGTAGAGCGCTCTTGAAAAATAATCCCTTCCGTAATCATCGGTACCGAAGAAATGAACGCCGCTTGGAGCCTGCAGCCTGTCTTGCACAACGATTTGATTCGGATCATAAGGCGCTAAAAACGCAAAGATACCGGCGAATATAAAAATGACCAGAAAAGCGATCGACACATAGCCCAGCTTGTTGCTTTTCAGTTCAGAGTAGATGTTCTTCCATCTTGTCTTGTTCATCCCTACACCTCTAAACCTTGATTCGCGGGTCAACGACGCTGTACAGAATGTCCGCCAGCAAATTGCCCACAATCAGCATTAATGAAGAAAACATGGTGATCCCCATAATAATCGGATAATCGAAGCCGAATGCAGCCGTTACCCCAAGGGATCCCAAACCTGGCCAAGAGAATACCGTTTCCGTAATAATAGCTCCTGTGATCAGGTCTCCGAAAGACATGCCAAGCAATGTAATAATGGGCAGCAGCACGTTCTTCATCACATGCCGGAATAAAATTCGCAGCTTGCTGGAGCCGAACGCATATTGAATTTGCACATAATCCTCTTTCAGCTGACCGATTGTATTGGATCGCACATAACGTATATAGACCGATAAGAAGCTGAAGCTCAGCACGATGCAAGGCAGCACGGCATGCTTCACGATATCCAGGAACGAGTCTTGTCCGATCGTTCGCATTCCCATACTAGGCAGCAGGTGCAGCTGCACTGCGAAGACATAGATCAGCAGAATCGATAACCAAAAAGTGGGAATTGAGATCCCAACGTAGGAAATCAGATTGAGCAGCTTGTCCACGAAGCGGTTGCGGTTAAGCGCGGCGATCATCCCGAGCGGAATAGCGAGAATCACGGCGATCACAAGCGAAGCGCCCATCAATCCGACCGTAGCCGGCAGCCGCGTCACAATTTGCTCCAGCACGGGTCTGTTATTAACCAGCGAATAACCAAAATCGCCTGTTAATAGATGCTTCAACCAAAGAAAATATTGCACGTAATTCGGCTGGTCCAGCCCTAGACTATGGCGCATCCGCTCTACATCTTCCGGCTTCATGTTCGGCGTGACAAAAGACTGTACCGGATCTCCCGGCGCGAACTTGATTAATGCGAAGCATACAATCGATATAAATAACAGCATAGGTATGGATTGAAGAAGCCTTCGCCCAATAACTTGATACATGCCTTTCCTTCCTCCATCGCAGCCTGAATGAAAATAAGCTGATGAAGTATCAGCTTATTTTCAGGCGTTCAATTGTTAGTTCCCGACCTTATTTGATGAAAATTTTGGACAAGTCCTCGAACATAACGACCGGCTTCGTCACCGCTTCTTTCAAGCCATCATATTTCTTATCAATCGCGATAATCGACTTGGTGTAAGCAATTGGATATACGGTCATTTCATCCGCTACAACTTGCTGAATTTTTTTGTAAAGCTCGGCTCTTTTCGCAGTGTCTGTTTCAATCGCCGCTTGATTCCAGAGCGTATCGAAATCTTTGTTGCTGTAATGCGAGTAGTTATATTGCTCTGTACTTACGTACAGCGACTTATAAGCATCCGGTTCGAAGCCCATGATATAGCCGCCGAACGAAATGTCGAAGTCTTTGTTATCTTTGTTCAAAGCTTTTTTGGAGAAGGCTGCCGAATCAAGTGGCTGCAGCTCAACTTCAATGCCAACTTCTTTCAGCTTTTGCTGCACATACAACGCTTGGCTCGTTTGCGCTTTGTTGGAGTTTATGTAAGCCAAACGAAGTTTCAGCTTGTCTGCGCCCGCGGCTTTCAACAATTCTTTCGCTTTATTCACATCGGTGTTGTACGGATTAATATCTTTGGCTTGGTACAGCGTATCCGGCGTCAGAATGGACGGTGCTGGATCAGCGAAATCCAAAGATGTATAAGACGCTTCAATAATTTGTTTTTTATCTAACGCGTAAGCGATCGCTTGACGAACTTCTTTCTTTTTCAGCGCATCGATGTTCAAGTTGAACACCATGTACGCCAGACGTCCCTCGAAGTAAGGAATCGTTGTGAATTTGCCTGTATCGTTGATTTTCTTATAGTCTTGAGGGTCAATCAGCTTCAAGTTGATTTCACCGTTTTGCAGCGCCAGATTCGACGCGTTCGGATCCTTAGCTACACGATAAATGACGGAATCCAAATGCGGCTTGCCGCCGAAGTAACCGTCAAAGCGATCCAGCGCAACATACTCGCCTTGCTTGTACTCCTTGAACTTGAATGGACCGGAGCCTACAGGCTTGTTGTTCTTATCACTCTTCTCGATGTCTGCTTCATTCTCAAAGATGTGCTTCGGAATCGGGAATACTTGTACCAGTGCGCCTTCAAATGCTGCTGTTACTTGAGGAAGCTTGAACTCTACTGTTGTATCGTCCACTTTTTTCACTTGCACCGGCTTGTCGCCGATGATGAAGGAGCTTCTCAGGAAGCTGTGCTGCTTCTCGTCGAGAATTTTTTCAATCGTGAACACCACATCATCAGCAGTCAGCTTCTGGCCGTCATGCCAAGTCAGGTTGTTCTTCAGCTTTAATGTATAGGTTAGAAAATCCGGAGAAGCCGTCAGGCTATCTGCCAGGTAAAAAGTTTTCTTGCCGTCATTGATTTGGAATAGCGGAGCAAACAGCGCTTGGTCAATCGTCAGCGTCGTCCGGTCGCCGGCATAGATCGGATTGATGACTTCCGGATCTGTGGTCACAGCCATAACCAGACTGCCTCCGTTTTTAGGCGTTCCGCTTTGAGCTGCCGCACTTGCTGCCGGCGATCCGGCAGGTGACGCTTGAGGCGCCGTCTCTTGCTTGCTGCAGGCGCTTGTAACTAACGTAAGCGCGATGAGCGCAGATGTAAATATCGTACGTTTCCGCATAGTGAAACCCTCCAGTGATAGTGTTCTCTATTTCTATTAACCATTGTTCACTAACATTATAAATAGAGTTGTAGAAAATAGCAATACTTAATTCATTGTTAACAAATCGGAATTATCTGAATTTCCATTTCCCAACATCTCATCCCTGAAAAAAAATACAGAGAGGCCCGCCTCTCTGTATTTGATGTGGCTTCAAAACACCATCTCCGCAGACGACCTAATCGTCCATGTAATTGGCTGCAAAACCGAATAGGTCCGTGGGTACTCCAAACGGATCAACATAATGACCCCCGGCCGCTCGAGCGTCACGGTAAATTCTTGTTCCGCATTCGTGTACTGATAAGGAAACACTTCCTGATCATTCACGATCTTAAACAAGATGACGTCAACACGGCTGCGCAAAAATGAACCTGGAAGCGGATCGTTAACGCCGTTTAATTTCAAGTTAGTTTGCAAATAGCGAAGCGCTGCCTCTTGTGCCTTGCCTTCATCAATGGCATGAATCCCTGCGGCCAACTTCATCGAATCGCTCTGCTGCGCAGCCGCATGCACCGCACGATTTAAGGCATGCTTGCCTTGAAAAAGGGTATGCAAAGCCACCTCCTCATCCGTTTGCAGCGCGTACATCATCATGTAAATGACACTCATCAGCAGTAACAGCAGCAGTTTGTACATCTTATCCCCTCACGGTACATACTCGCTCATTTTCATGCCGACAGCGCCCATCCTGTCTGTTTCCTCGGGAACGTTGATCCCGATGAGCCGATCGATGACGAAAAGCCGGTGATACGGATATGTGATTTTCAAGATCACCCCATTCCCTCTCACAACCGGCTGGTTCCGGTCCGTCCCGCTCACCCCTGAGGTCGTAGATACGGAATATACGAGATCGGCGGACACAAAACCATGCTGCGCCATACGCTCTTTAGATTCCCGGATCATGCCCCCGTCGATATAGCCGTGCTCGCCGTTCATGCCGATTTCCAGCAAATAATCGACCTCTTTTTGCAAAAACGCTTGTCGGACGATAAGCACGTGCTTGTAGACGGGCGAGAACATGAACCAGACGAGCATAGCGGCAAACAAAATGAACACGAGAATTTGCTTCATGGGTTTATGCGTTCGATAGTTCCGTTCATACGTCCACCGCTGTCTGTAACCTGCTTTCTCATACCTGTGCTCCCGCCTACAGCCTGGTTATAGATCGCAATGACAACCATGATGAGCATAACGGTAATCAATATTGCTTTCATGGCTGCAGAGCCGTAACATTGGTATTCGCTTTCGTACCGTGCGTTTCAATGTTCTTTCGCATCCCGCTCGAACCGTCATTAATAATGGTCGTAAATAAAAAGGCCACTACAATCAGCATCATCACCGTCATTAAAATATTTCTCATCTGCGTCCGCTCCTCGCAATTAATATTAATTAATAGAATTAAATAATTGCTGACCCTCGACAATCCAAGGATACATGAAAACCCGGAACGTATTCATAATCGGTAGCCCCGCCATGATGAACAGTACATAGGACATAGCTTCCTTCCTGCTGTCGCGTACTAATTCCAGCTTCTCTTTGTAGTCCTGTATACGCTGTTTCAGAAGCTCATAGTAGCTCCCGTGCTCGTTCATTCTTAACGCATTTAACGTTTCACCGAAGCTGAAAGCTTCCTCCGTTCCCAGCCTCAGTTTAAAATGCTGTATGGCGGTATCCGCATCCTGGTACCATTCGTTAAGCATCGTTTGATAAACCGGCCTCACCGAGCTCGTCTGCGGCATGCAAAGCGCCAGCTTGGCATGCAAGTTCATGCGCGAATCATTGTAATACAGAAGATGATGGCTGATGACATAGATCTCCTTAACGATTCGGTGGGCCCGCTGCGCCTTAAGTTGAGACAACAGCTTTGTATCAAAGATAAGAAAAATGAACATACACCCGGCTATAGTAATGACATAAACCGGATGATTGCGTAAGAGAAGCAGAGGATATCGGAAGGCCAAATATCCGCCTGTCATAGCCGCTATAGTTCCAATAATAAGCAATCTTCTCCAACCTTCATACAGCGCTGCATCGATCCTGATGCCGCATCCGTGAAGCAGCTGCCGCTTCTCCTCCACATGGCGCTGACTCACACCTAACAGCTTCATGAAACCAAGCGGAAACTTCGCCCTGTGCATGGCTTGCTTCACCCGCCAAGGCCGCCATCTCTTCGGCTTAACCGGGATCAGATGCAATAAGCGATAAAAAATCGTCACGCACAACAAGAACAGCAGCGTATTCAAAGCCGCGTTCAAGATAGCCCAATAGATGCTGCCGATAACCATCCTCTCCCCTCACATTCTTCGCAGCGATAAATAAATGCCCATCAAAAAAGATACGAATATTAACAAAAGTGCATCAAGCAGCATATTGCGGCCAGCCGGATCCAAGACATAGTATAAATACGCATTACTTGCGTTGATTTTAAAGTTAATAAATAAAAATAACCCAAGGAACAATATCGGCGTAAAATTGGCGATGCGGATTTCGAGCAGCCTGTTTCTTTCAATTTGGTCGGATCGCTGTGCTTTCCGCATATCGATAATTAACTCCTTTAAGCTTTCGCCAACGTAACTTCCCTCTGTTAAAGCAACCCGCACGATCCCCGTGAAATAGTCCGCCCACGTATGGCCTAAGGTAAGAGAAAAAATTCTCAAGCTCTCTTCCGTATCCCTTTGCGTCATTAAATTTCGATACAGCTGCTCAAACACCGGCCTGATCGGGTACAAAATGCGATGTTCCTCCAAGCAAAATTTGAGCGCCAGCTTCATATTTTTGTTCGGGTCGATCATGTAGTATTGATAAAACACTTCAATAGCGGGCAAAAACTCCAGACGTGTCTGCAGACGAATGCTCAACAGCTTCATGCGAAGCATTAAATAAGGGAGAGCGGTGCCTATCGCCGTTACAATAAGAACCCCTTTAAACGTCTGAAAAAATAAGGCTCCGATAAGCAAGCCGGCCAATAGCAATGCCATTGTCGACATGATCATGAACTGCATGCTCCATTTGGCCTCGACAGACTCCATCATCTCTTGCACGTGCCGGTAAAATCGACTTTTCTTCCCCAAAAAGGCTGTTAATTGGGAGCCAAACGCCGATTGTTTGACATAATGGAGCCTGTATCTGGATTTCCGTTGTCGGATCAACGCTTTAAGCAATGCGGACATGCATACAAAACAAAGAATAAACAACAGTACAAGAAATAAATATTTGGCGAGAATCAGCATGTTAGTCGTCCTCTTTCTGTAAAAAACCGAGCTTTCCCAGCAAAGAGCAACCCGCCTGATCGTATTTGGCGATTCTTTGCGAAGCACGATGCGACAATTTCCCAGGAAATGTCCATCGGTCTGTGATATTGTCATAAAGTGCAAGATCGCGGACGCGAACCTCATTGTTCTCATAGCTGTATTCGCCGATGCGCACCAACTTTCTCTTCCCCTGCACGACAGCCATTTCCAGTCCGATATGGGTCACATATTCCGTGATCCGCTTCGTAAGCCGGTCCGGATTCATACCTCGCCCATCGAGCATACACATATCGGTAATCGCATCCGGTACATCTTCAAGCTCATTGACATGCACGGACGTAATACTGCCTTCATGCCCGCGAGTACAAGCACGAACATACAAGTTAGCGTCATCATCACGGATTTCGGCATGACATATGCGTTTAGGCGATTGCCGCAAGGCCAGCTTAAAAGCCTGTGCACCGGAATGCCTGCCGTCCTGTTCGTCAATCTCATATTCAACAACATTTTTAAGCGGGAAGTCGCGCTTTAGATAAAGCTCAAAACGCGATTCAATCGTAATAATTCGCTCATTGTCATCCATTTCAGCAATAATCGCCTTAATCAAGCTTGTCTTGCCTGAATTCGTCGGCCCAATGACAACTATGTTGAAATAAGCGCGTATTAGGCAAAGCAGCAAATCCTTCATTCGCAAATTCATCGTAGCCAGTTCAGAACCGGCTAAGGAGGCCAGATCAAAACGTTTCACCGTATAGAAACGGATCGTTAACGTCGGTTCTGCCGTAAAGCCAAACCCGGTCATCGTCACCCTGGAGCCATCCCGGAGCACAACCTCGGCCCATCGCTTCCTCGGATTGAGCGTATCCTGATTGAAAAGCACAAGATTTTGCTGAATTCGTTCCAATTCCCGCACAGACGGCAGCATATAAGAAGACGGTGTAGGCAAACCGCCCCGCACTTCAAAAATTCGTCGGCCCACCACTTGAATTTCTTCCAATCCTTCCCGCTGCTTCAGAATCAGCTCCAGCACATTCAAACCAATAATCTCTGCAAAGATCGCCTCCGTCAAAGTCGCATACCCGCTTGATCTCGGCGGGGTATCCGTCAGCCTCAGTTTGGCGACCAGATCATGAATGATAGCGAGCAGTTGGCCGCGTTCTTCTTCATAACCTAAAATAGCCCGGTTTAACGTTTCATTGTATAGCTGCTTCTCTTCTTCATTCCTCCCTTTCACCATGACAAGTTCACTGCGGATATCCTGTACCCATTGATTAAAAATGGCATCCCCGGAGCTCCTGGACCGTGATTCCAACTGATAAGCGTTCTCACTCACTCCTGCCCGATTCGAAGATAATGCCTCCTCATCGTCGGCATGGCGCTCGTGCATATAAGTGATAATTGAAAAACGCTCCTCACTCACTACCGCTCACCTCCTATATAGCTCAAGTTGCCGCCCGGCGTCCTGACATCATTCTGCGGAGCCATGTGGTTTGTCGCAAACTGACTTTTCGCGGCAGTTGATAGTAATCTGCAAACTTGCGTGATAACGCGCTAAGCTCGGCATGGAAGGCATGGCCAGGGGCATAAAGGTCAAAAAGCTTGCCTTGATTGCAGAGCGCCAGCGCATCCCCGTGCCTGGAAATTTGGCCAAGCAAGTGCAGCTGTGTCTCTTTACGAATGTCTTTGATCGTGAATTCCTCCTGCATAGACATACTGCGGTCGGCCAGCATGGCAACCAACTCAAATGAATCGGGCTGAAGCCCAAAGGCAGATCCGACCTGCCTGATCCACTTTGAGAAGTCCTCCTGAAATTGCGCAATGTCCGGTGTAGTTGCGACAACGCGAGTATCGGCCTCCAACAGTGCGCAAACCGTTGCGGCATTATCCCAATACGCATTTACCTCGACAATACACACATCAAAAGCCGCCCTCGCGGTTCTCAACAAATGGTTCATTTCCGATGTTTTAAAAAATTCCGCTTGCTCGCGCAGCATATTGCCGAAGAGCACATGCAATCCCGGCGCCTCCCGCGGCTTCTCGCATACTTGCCGGAGTCTTTCCGCTGTGAGGCTCTGCGCTTTTAACTCGGCCCGCAGGCTGTCAAGCGTGAGTACATTGTCGTCCCGGCCGAGATAGCGGTGCAGCTTGGAGCTTTTGAGGTTGAGGCACATATACCCGATGGTGGCTGACGTTTCTCTGGCGAGCACAACCGCGGTGCCGAAGGAAGTCAAGGTAGTCCCGATGTTCGGTGTCGAACCGACGAAAGTAATGATTTTACCGTGCTGCTGCCGGTTGCTCCGCTCTTCCGCCTGACCGTCCACCCAAGCGCGAATTTCGTCGGCTATGACCGCAATGCTGCGCCCCGGCTGAATATAATCCAGCTTTCTCAGCCTGCACATTTTGACATACTTTTCGTTCATCGCGGCATCATGGTAGTTCGATAGCAGAAGCATCAATTTCACTTCTGCAAACTGACGCTGAAAACGATCAAGCCATTCTTCGAGAACGTCAAAGCCCATCAGTCTGTCCGAGACGATGACGTGGCTAAAATCCACCTTGCCGGCCTCTTCATCCAGCTCTTGTGCCTCAGCACTTACAACCCAGCGAAATTCCTGCTTATAAACAACATTTGTTAATTCATCAACCAGCCTTTCATCTGCTGTCAAGAGCCCCATGTTCATCGCTTACCCTCCTCTTCTTCCTGCGGCTCGAGAATCGAGGTTGAACTGAAAGCAATGACCAGCTTCGCCTTCTTCGTGCTGCACAGCCGATCGATCTCCAGCCACTCGCTCTCACTCAGATTCAAATTAATCTGATCAATTGTTCCGTTCGCCTCCAGCCTGGAAGCGTACATTTTCTCAGTGTCACCATCAACCCTTGATAACAGATTCGAGTTCTTGGGATTATCGATCTCCACATTCGCGGACGACTTCACCGAAGCAACCGTGATCTCTTCTGCAAATAGTCTGCGCGAGCCGCCGTCCGATGAAGATACATACAAACGAACCCGGTCTCCGGCGCGAATTCCGTTCGAGATCGAAAGCACGTACTCCTTAGGAATTTGAAAAGTGGCTTGTTTCTCATTCGGGAGAAGCGAGTAACGGTTCGTCTTCCATTTCAAAATCGGTTCCTGTTTGCCTAACGGAACTAACGTCTCCTGCCCGACAATCTCATTCAAACTTGTCAACATACCGCTTGCATAGCTGCCCTTTTGCACCGCACGAAGCTCCACCATGTCACTGCTAATCATCGTCCCGGCACGAATAAAATCTTTTGGCACCACCACCTGCACTGTTTGCTGCAGCTCAACCTGACTCACTTGCAAGATATACATCCCATAAACCAGTACCCCGGCCAGTATCGCAGCAGTCAAACTAATCAGCAGGCTTCTTCTGCGATTCAATACCTCATCCTCCTTTCTTGTGCAAACATAAAAAGAACGCAAACCTCGGAAAAATCCGACATTTGCGTTCTTCGCAACCAAAATATGTAGGGGCTTAGCTACACATTAAAAATATCATAAAAACTACCAATTTTCAATAGTTTTTTACAGCGATCATTGCACCTCGGCGAGCGTCGGCAGCGCAGGGATCGCCCCTCGGCGCGTGATCGTCACAGCGCCTACGCGGTTCGCGAAGGCGAACACGCGCTCGATGACGCCGGCTTCGCCGAGCGCGTCAACGATATTCGCTGGCGTTGCGCCGAGCGCCGCCAGCTGATAGAGCATGCCGCCGACGAAGCTGTCGCCGGCGCCGGTCGTGTCCACGGCCACCGCAGGTTGGCCGGGCACGACCACATCCTGCCGTGCGGTCACGACACGGCAGCCCTCGGCTCCCAAGGTGATGACGATCACCTTGGGTCCGCGCTGCAGCAGCTGCTGCGCGCCTGTGGTCGCGTCGACGCCGAGGAGGAATTCAATTTCCTCCTCGCTCACCTTGACCACATCGGCCAAAGGCAGCTGCGCCAAAATCTCGGCCCGCGCCGCCTCCGCGCCGGGCCACAGGGCCAGCCGCACATTGGGGTCATAGGACACCAATGCGCCAAGCTCGCGCGCCCGCCGAACGGCATCAAGCGTCGCGCTGCGGCAGGGCTCGGCAATCAGCGATACCGAGCCGAAGTGGTACACCGCTGCGTCCTCCAGCCACTGCGCTTCGATCTCATCAGCGTGCAGGAGCATGTCAGCCGCCGGGGCGCGGAAAAACAGGAAATCGCGCTCCCCGTCCGCGCGCAGCGAAAGCACGAGGTAATCGCCGAACGGGTCCTGGCCGACCTTGCCGATAAACCTCGCGTCGACAATTCCCTTCGCAGCAGCCGCATGAACGGCATCCAATGCCCATCCAGCAATGTCTTGCTCATCGGCCATCCCTGTTAGCCCAGCTTTATCTGCAGGTTTCGTATCCATATAGGTCATCGCGCCAACGACCATTTGAACGAGCTCCTCCCGTGTCACAGAGCGATCTGGTCGGAACGTACCATCCTCATACCCGTTAACAAGTCCTGCCCGGTAAGCCGTGTTCACCGCCTGCTCATACCAGCCGCCGGCAATATCGGAGAATGGGCTTGTCTCTGTCGACGGTGTAAGCCCCAGCGCTCTCACTAATAGAGCCGCAACCTCTGCCCGTGTAATCGACGCATCCGGAGCAAAAGCGTCCTGGCTGCGCCCCTGAATAATCAGCTTGGAGGCCAGCAGCTCGATCGAAGCCTTCGCCCAGTGCCCCTGCACATCGCCCAAGCTGACCGGGCGGTTGATGACCGTATACACACTGGCGCCCTGCCGCTTCATGACAGCGAACCACTGTCCGTCTTTCTTTTCAAAATAGGTCGGCACATAATGAAACTCATTCGTCTCCGGCACCCACCACACGCCCGTTGCGGTAGCCGGAGCCTGATCACCGTTCATCTGAAGGGTACGCGTAACATACCGGTTGAACGTGCTGATGAACGCGCTCGCGCCATTTTCGCCTGTTACCTGCACTTCGAACACCATCGTTGGCGCCAGTTTCTGCGATTTCATTCCCTTCGCCGTTTTTTGGACAGCAGCATCAATCGCAGACTTTCAAAATAGCCTGGTAATTCCCGTAGGTCTCATAAGTGACAGAAAGCGATACCGGCAGAGGTGCATTGTTCGGCGTTCCCGCTGGAATCGCCCCTGTTTCCCAGCTTGCCTGCGGCTCCAATAAAGCGTCTGCATCGTTCGTCAGCCCTCCGATTCGACCGTATACCGCCGACACGACACTCGCTTCGTGGCCATACGTGACATGCGTCACGCTGCCAAGCTGGCCGCCCGTCGTGTACAGCTGCAGCACGTCGGCTGAATCGGCAATATCATTGCCGTATGTATCCTTGCGGTGATGGAGGAATTTTCGCTTTTTCTTACCTTCGCATTAAAAAATATTCGCTTTATTTTTATAAAAAAGCCTTATATATTCAAACGCATACCATGCAGCCGCTTCTTTAACCATCTTCGATGCCTGTTCATCTTCCCCGTCCACCTGCTTCAGATGCTTCTCCAGCGTATCTCGGAGGCCGTAACTAATTTTTTGAATCGAATCTACATATTGAAAGTAATCGTGTAATAGATTTTGCGCGCTTTCACTCCCTTTATCTAAAATCAAGGAGGCCTCGGCTTCCGAAATTTCATAGCTTTCTCGCAGTAAATCTTTAATTCCGTCCAACACTTCCGAGCAATCATCGTCATTCATAGACGCAAAAGTGATCTCCATAGACTCCCTCCTATCGTCCTGCTTCATGTATAATTAATTGCATCACTATCATTAATGATAGCCTGTAACTAAAGTAAAAAGTTGTATTCTTCTGTGAATAAATATCACTCAATTGCGATGGTTGTAGAGGAGAGTGCCGTTTTGACAAACGTACACCGTATCGACATCGGCCCTAAAGCTTATCATCCTTTTTACAGCAACAAACCCTTGCGGCTAAGGTATCGCGTCGTAACCACAGAGACCACCCCCATTTACTATCATTACCACAAGGGCGTCGAAATCCTATTCATCCATCAAGGTCAGGGAAATTTGACGCTCAACCGTAAAATTTATGATCTGGAATCAGGGTGCGTCGTCGTCCTCCATCCTTTTCAGCTGCACCGGATTCAATTTCATACAAGTCCGCTATGTCCCTATGAGCGCACCGTTTTAAATTTTGAGCCTTCCGCCATTGCCCCGTTTCTGCAGCAATTTCCCGTGCTTTATCGTTTTTTTGAGCAGTTATGGCGCGAACAACTGCCGAATCAAGTGTTTCGGATGGACCGTAATCAGGCCTATATTCTGGGTGTTCTGGAACGCTTTCATGATCTGATCACGGGGTGGAAAGAGGATGAAGACCTGGAGGCTGCTTCGGTGTTGATTCTTAACATTTTAGACTACTTAAAATCGTTGCATATTAAAGGGATCGGCGGCGCTGCGCGACCTGAAAGCCATGCGGAAAAGATTATGAACTGGGTTGAGGCGCATTATCCGGAGCCGTTCGATCTGAGCCGTTTAGCGAAGGAATTACACCTCTCCAAGCATCATATTTCTCATTTATTCCAGTCCGAGACCGGGAGCAGTATTACGGAATATTTGATCGCCAGACGGATCCGGCAAGCTTGCTGGCTGTTAAAAACGGAGGCTAAGTCTGTAGAACAAATCGGCGCTTTAGTGGGCATTCCCAACTTCCCTTACTTTTGCCGGCTGTTCAAAAAGATTACGGGCTTCACACCTCTGCATTTCCGGAAAAGCCATTTGAATTAAGGCCTCCGCATAAAAAAATCCCCCAACCAGCTTGTCGCTGGCGGGAGACGGCTAACTTCCTGTTTACTTCATAAAAGCTCCGGGAGATACGTGCACGTAAAGCTCCCCTCTTGCCATAACATGACACTTCTGCCCGGGGGTGCGCTCATACAGCTCCTGCACGAAGTAGCCAGGCTTCTCGCTATTCCCGGCAAACAAGTCATAATGCAGCGGGATTACGGTATCCATCTGTGCCTCGACAGCTAGCTCGGCTGCTTCCCTGTAATTCATATTACCAACCAGCCCACGGCTGTTTCGGTAGTAATCCCTGCCGTTAATCGGCAGCATGCCGACATCGATGCGCTCCTCCCGAAGCATCTCCGGAAGGCCGGGATAGACGAGGGTATCGCCGGCATGGTACAGCTTCACACCGTTCAGCTCAATGAGGTAGCCGACATAGCGATGCTCCCGCTCAGAGCCTGTCGTCTGCAGCGCTTCGTGAGCAGCAGGCACCGGCTTGATCCGCACCCGCTCCTGCTCGCTGCCCGCAAGCTCGATCCATTCTCCGGTAAGCGCGTCGATGATGCGCTCAGGCGCAATCCCACATTCGGCTTCAAGAATCGTCCGGCAGCAGGCGGGGGCGACGAACCGTGCTTGCGGACATTGCGTTGCAATCGCAGAGAGTGTCCAGCGGTCCAAGTGGTCCTCATGCTCATGCGTAATCAAGACATAGTCTGCTATCGTGACGTCTTCAGGCTGCAGCAAAGAAGGGTAAGCCCGCTTCGCGCCATAATTTTCTTCCAAATAACTGGAATAAAACGGATCAATATGAATGACGGTCTGCTGTCCTTTGAATGCCATGCTTTCCTGCCCGAAGAACCAAATTGCGGCACATCCGGCTGGCGGCGTCACCGTCCTTATTTCCTCCATCCATACCTGAGGCGTGCGCTCTGCAAATGTGCGATTAGCGATCATTTTATTGCCCTCCATCCTGCATGTTTTCTTACATGTTATTTTCTCCAGTTGGCAGTTTATTCCTGCTAGTCGCGTCCCGGGATGTAAAATCTTGAATGAATCCTATTTGACTGTGGGCAACTTAACAGAAAATGAAAGAAGTCCATCTGGAAAAGGAATTAGTCATAATGAAAAATAAACCGCAATCGCAATCCAGCCGGGAGGGCACGTTGCTCTGGTACCAACTCTCGCTGATCGGCGTCGGGTCGGTCATTGGGGCTGGTTTTTTTCTCGGAACTGGTGTATCCATCCGGATCGCTGGGCCGGCCCTTCTTATCGGCTACCTGATCGGCGGTCTCGTCGCTTACCTTGTCTACCATGCACTGGCGGATATGTCTGTGTACGATCCCCAGCCCGGCTCCTTTCGCACCTACGCGCGCAAAGCTTTTGGACCCTATATGGGCTTCATGAGCGGTTGGATCTATTGGGTCGCCGGGGTTCTTATCATGTCGAGCGAGATCGTTGCCTTGTCCGTTTTCACCCGTTTTTGGCTTCCGGGTGTACCGCTATGGATATTTTCGGTTATCTATTCCGTGTTAGGGCTTGGCGTCATCGGGCTTGGCACCGGCAATTTCGGCAAAATCGAATCCTTGTTCGGCCTCATTAAATTGTGCACGCTGGTCGTCTTTATCGGTTTTGGCCTCCTGATCACAACAGGGCTAGTCTCTTTCGCTCACACAGCAGCCCCTGTTCCCAGCATGAACCCCTTATTTCCGAACGGTCTCTCCGGATTGTGGTCCGCACTCGTTTATGTCCTGTTCTCCTATGGCGGGATCGAAGTACTGGGCGTTGCCTCCAATGAACTGAAGTACAAGAAGGACGCCCCCAAAGCAGGAACGGTCATCCTGGCAAGCTTGACAGCCATCTATGCATGCTCGCTTTATTTTGTGTTTCGACTGGTCAATTGGCGGGAAATCAATGAAAGCCGCAGCCCGTTCGTCACTGCGCTTCTCCCTTTTCACTTGCCGTTCCTGGACTCCTTCTTTAATCTGATCATCATCAGCGCAGCTTTTTCCACCATGGTCGGCACCCTGTTCACCATTACGCAAGTCATGGTTTCACTGTCGCAAGACGGGGACGCGCCACAGGCGCTATCGTGTATGAACAAACGCAATGTGCCGCTTCAGGCGCTGCTGATGTCAGCCTCGGGACTAGCTGCAGCCATCTGCTTCTCGTTCTGGCTCCAGAATACGATCTACGCGTATTTCACAACTGCAGCCGGCCTGCTCTTGATCATGAACTGGATCATTATCTTAGCTTCGTATCTACGTAACCATTCAAGTTATCGCTCCATCGAGGATCAGCGCTCGCGTACGGGCCAAATGCTTACCTGCTATACAGGCATTGGCGTCATCATTCTTGTCGTGATGGGCTCGCTACTGCGCAGCGACGAGCGGATAGGCTGTTATGTAGCGCTCGGCATCGTTGCCGTCATCGGGGCCGCATGCGCGATCAAGCACATTCACTGGAACGGCTGGTTTAAACAGAAGGCCAGATAAAAGAAAAATCCCCGCTGCCTGAACCGGCACACGGGGATCATTCCGAACTAGCACTTGCAGCCGCCAATAAATCCGCGAGTAATGATGACGAGCAGGATGAACAATACAAGAATACTTCCTGCGGAGCTATAAGGTGCTACTGCGACTGGAGCAGCATGCGAAACGTGAGCTGCCGGTTTCGGGAATACGATTTGTGTTTGTTGGTAGGATGCGTGCAGGTGAATGTCCTTGTGAGCTGGCGCTTGAGCGACCGGCATTGGCGCTGGCATTGGCATTGGCATTGGCATTGGCATTGGCATTGGCATCGGAGCAGGCATTGGCATGGGTTGGTAGCCTGGCGCTACATAACCTGGTTTAACTTCCATGGTGAAGCACCTCCTAAGTGTTCTCTTACGTTGTCGTGATCGTTATGGTTAGGTGAATTACTTACAACATCAGTCTATGGGAGTGCACCTAACTCGAACACGGCTAAACACCTAGATGACCCAAAAATGGTTGGCTGTCATGGGCGAACGAGCATCCGGCAAGTCCCCGCAAATAAAAGAAGCTGTCCGCGCATGCGGACAGCTTTTCCTTTATACATAAGGGTTATTGTCTCTTTCGAAGCCAATCGTCGTCTTCGCGCCGTGTCCCGGGTACACCGTGACATCATCGTCAAGTGCGAACAGCTTGTCTTGAATCGAGTCAAGCAATGTGTTCTCGTCGCCGCCAGGCAGGTCGGTCCGGCCGACGGACATCTTAAACAGCACATCGCCTCCGAAGAGGTGCTTGTCGTAGAGGAAGCTCACACTGCCCGGCGAATGGCCCGGCGTGTGGAATACCTGCAGCCGAATGCCCAGGAATTCGAGCACTTGGCCTTCGTCCAGCGCATATTCCGCGGGCTCGGCCTCAATCAGAACGCCGAGCTCCGGCCAGCGCGCAGAGCCGTTCTTCTTCGGATTGGTCAGCCAATCCGCCTCCAGGTCGTGGATATACACCGGACAGCCTTTCAGCTTCCGGATCTCCTCCACGCCGCCAATATGGTCAAAATGCGCATGCGTCAGCAAAATCGCTTCAATGTCGAGATCCGCGATCCGCTTGATCAACGGCTGCGGGTTCATGCCGGGATCGATAATGATCCCTTTCTTCGTATCCGGATCGGACAGCAAGTACGCATTCGTACTCAGCGGACCCAATGGAATGCAATCAATCTTTATCATAACAATTCGCTCTCAATCTGTGTGCGGGATGGATTAAAACGTAGAAATGAGCTCACGAAGCTCTTTAATGATGACAGCCTGATAATCGTTGCCTTCACCGTATTGACGGCGCAGCTCCGCTCTCGCTTCCTGCATCTTCTCATCGTAGCCGGGCGCTTCGCGATCCGGGTTCTCCGCTTTGAACTTCGTCATCACGGCCTGCACATGTACCGGACGCGGCCCCCAATCACCGAGCACGAAACCGCCTGTATCCGTGAAGAGCACTTTCGGAATTCCTCGGCCTCCGCTAGTCAGAAACTGATCGATGACATCAAAGTTTTCTTCCAGAATCAGCACTTCCACGGGAACTCCGCTGTTCTCCAGCGCGCGGAATACGACAGGCACACAACGCACCACATCGCCACACCAATCAGCGCCCACAACGAGGCAGCGCAAGTCATCGCGGTTGTTCAAGGATTCGAAAAACTCCTTGTCATCCTCATTCGGCCATTCGAAACCATTGTAATAGCTCAGAAACTGCTCCTGATTCTTGGTCATGCCGTCAATGAACTGCTGCGGCTTTAAGCCAGTGCGAAGCTTGTTGGCCAAATTAACACTCATGCTTCTCCAACCTCCTATGGGATCATCAATCATCAATCATCAATTCCTAGTATTATTGTAGCAAATATAGGCAATTGCGCCAAATCAATTAGCTCGGTTATACGCGATTTCTTTTTCTCTTTTGAATAAACTGATACGCTACATAAAGCACGGTTAAAACGACGGCTGCGAGAATCACCGGCTTAATATAAGGTCCCGCCACTTCATCGATCTTCTGCCAATTATCTTTCAGCAGCATGCCCAGGTATACATATAAAAATGAATATGGAATAAGGGCTAAACCAGTGTACAGCGTGAACTTGCCCAGAGGCATCTTGGCCATGCCGCCTGGAATGGAAATCGCATGCCGAACGACCGGGATAAAGCGAGCCGTAAAAATCATACCTGTTCCGTAGCGGTTAAACCAGTTCTCCGCGACATCGATGTGATGCTTGCTGATGAGCAAATATTTGCCGTACCTTTCCAAAAAAGGCCTGCCGCCGTAGCGTCCGATCCAGTAAAGCACAACCTGCGCCAATGTCCCGCCGATTACCGCACAAATGATCGCCCCGATCATATTGATTTCGCCGATCGACACGAGGTAGCCCGCATAAGCCAGCAGCAGCTCATTCGGAATGACCTCCATCATGAGCCCGAGGAAGATCCCCCAATAGCCGAGCCCTTCTAAAAATTGCAAAACATTGTGAATCAATGCACCCATTCATTAGCCCTCTCTTTATCAAGTTCTACATCTTGTCTGTAAGCTATTTTACCATACGTATCCGCAGAACAACCAGTTTCGTCAGGGACGCCGCAGCTGCTATCGGAATCATGTGCTGACAAGCCTGTGCATAAGCTATACAAGAACCTTGTACTGGAGGCAGAAGCCATGTCCAAAATCATTGTCATTACCCGCAAGCACCTCGTTCTTGCAGCGCTCGCGCTGCTGCTGATCTTAACTGGCCTGCTGTACATGAACCGAGGCAGCCTGGTTCCCGCGCTAGCTGAACCTGCCGCAACCGAGCGTTCGATCCATATGGTGACCGGCGAGTTCAAGTCAACGACCAGCGACGGCAAGACGATAGAAGCGTACCGCTGGGATCCCGGAACGATCGTCGTCCACAAGGGGGAGAAGGTCAAGCTTAGCATTTACGGCGTCAACGGCGAGAGCCACCCTTTTTTCATTGAAGGAATGGGCATCAGCGGAGAAGTGAAAAAAGGTAAAGAGACGGTGATCACCTTCACGCCAAAGGAGGAAGGGACGTTCCGCCTCATCTGTATGACCCATGCCGATATCGCCCATCATGGGCCGATGATCGGGTATATTGTGGTCGATTAAGAGTAGCTGCGCGCCCTCTCCATGCATACACATAGCATAGAGAGGAGCGTGGATGCTTCCATGTTGAACAACAAAACCAATGAGAAACATAAACAGCAATACCCTACCGCGCGCGGAATCCGCCGAGCTTGCAGCAAAGAGCTCTACCGCACGGTGAAACGCCTGAAAGTTTGGATTTCTCCGGAGCAGATGGAGCAGGCTGAAGAGCTGTATGTTAAAAAAGTGATGCTAAACCTCCCGTTCATCGTCGAGAACGGCAGCAATCGCAAAGCGCTTGCCGACTGGTTTGACGAGAACGTCGGGCCGGAGATCGCTCCGCTCTGGAACGTTGAGCTTGTCGTCTTGAATCACGCGTTCCGCGACGCGTTCGGCGGATAACGAAGAAGGCCATGGGCCAGCGCACGGCTGACCTCATGACCTTCTTTTGCTTGGTGGCTGCCCGTGCCCATGCCCGGATTAGTGGAACTCCGGCAGCCATTTACCGTGCGCTTCGATTAGATCGTCGCACATTGCGATAATATCGTCCATCGACAGCTCCGCCGATGTATGTGGATCGAGCATCGCCGCATGGTAGATATGCTCGCGCTTGCGTGTGATCGCCGCTTCGATCGTCAGCAGCTGCGTATTGATGTTCGTGCGGTTGAGCGCCGCACATTGCGGAGGCAGATCGCCCACGTAGGTCGGCGTCACACCGCTGCGGTCTACCAGGCACGGCACTTCCACGCACGCCTCGCGCGGCAGGTTCGAGATCAGACCGCCTGTATTCATGACGTTGCCGCCTATCTTGTACGGCACATTCGTTTCAATCGCCTCGAAAATGTAAGAGGCGTATTCATGAGAACGCTTATGCGTCAAATTCGTATCGTTGACGAGATCTTCGCGCATTTTACCCCAGCGGGCAATTTGCTCGATACAACGGCGCGGATATTCATCCAGCGGAATGTTGAAGCGGTCGATCAGCTCCGGATAGCTGCGCTTGATGAAATACGGATGATACTCTGCATTGTGCTCCGAAGACTCGGTGATGTAGTAGCCGAAGTTGAGCATCATTTCGTAGCGGACCATGTCCCAATGCTTCTCCTTCTGCTTCTCCCTGGCCCGCTTCTTAATCTCCGGATACAGGTCGACGCCATCCTTGGTCACCTCGAGCAGCCATGCCATGTGGTTGATGCCGGCGATTTTGGCCTGCACGCCCTCTTGATCGATGCCCAGAGATTCGAACAGCCCCGGAATACAGTGCTGTACGCTATGGCACAAGCCGACAGTGCGCACGCCGCCGTATGTATTCATCACATTCGTCAGCACCGCCATCGGATTCGTATAGTTCAGGAACAGCGCATCAGGGCAAACTTCGCGGATATCTGCGGCAAAATCCAGCATTACCGGAATCGTTCGCAAGTTGCGGAAAACCCCGCCGATCCCTACTGTATCGGCAATCGTTTGGCGCAGCCCATATTTTTTGGGAATTTCAAAATCCGTAATCGTGCAAGGATCATACCCGCCGACCTGGATGGCATTAACGACATATTTTGCCCCGCGCAGTGCATCTTTGCGGTCTGTATACGCTTTCACATTGCAGGTGCTGCCGCTTGTCTTTTTGATATTGTTCAGCATATTCTCCGAGTCCCGGAGCCGCCCGTGGTCAATATCAAACAGTGCAATTTCAAAGCCTTGGAGCGCAGGTGTGAGCATACAGTCGCCTAGTACGTTTTTAGCAAATACGGTGCTGCCGGCTCCTAAAAAAGTAATTTTGGACATGCCTTCAATCCCTCCAACTATCATGTTTTCTACCCTTTCATCTTAGCTCACCCAGGCGGCCATGCATATGGATTGAACGAGGGCTTATATGGACATTTGTAGCTTTTTATATTAAGTTGAGAGTAAAAAAGGTGATCGCATGAACCCGGACCACACAATGTTCTCGGTCAGCATTAACCCGCTGGCGAATCATGGCGAGCTGTCGGTGCTTTTCAGCGGGGAAGGCAAGCCGCTTCCTCTGCATCAAATGGGCCCAGCTGTGCACGACTATTATTTGATTCACACTGTCTTTGCCGGAGAAGGCGTGTTTACGATCCGCGGCAGGACGTACCGCTGCAGCGTCGGCGATACGTTCGTGATCTTCCCCGGCGAGCTGTTCAGCTATGTGGCGGACACGGAGCAGCCCTGGCATTACGCCTGGGTGGCCTTCGTCGGCCGCTCCGTCGGGACGACGCTGGCTGCGCTAGGGATCACGCCCGAGAACGCTGTCGTCCCGGGTGAATCCGGCGGCATGCGCCATCTGTACCGGCGCCTCCGCTCCAGCTTCCAGCAATCCGGTTATCCGGTGCTGGCGGATATGGAGGCGGGGGGCTGGCTGCGCCTGCTGCTCGGCAGGCTCGGCCAGGCCAACCGCCAGCGGCTGACGGAGAAGCCGGCCGCGGAGTCAGAGATCGAGCGCCAGATCGGGCGGGCGATCCGGTATTTGGAGCTGCAGTACACGCAGCCCGTGTCCATCGAGGCCCTGGCGCAATCGCTCGGGTACCACCGCACTTATCTGTGCAAAATGTTCAAGCAGTCCACAGGGGTTGCGCCGATGCAGTACCTGTTCAAAATCCGTATGGAACGCGCCAAGCAGCTGCTTGGAACGTCCATGACGATTGACCAGGTCGCTTCCTCCGTCGGCTTCAACGATGCGCTGTACTTTTCCAAGCAGTTCCGCAAGTGGTGCGGCATGGCGCCGTCGGCGTACCGGCGGGCGGAGGTTTAGCGCGGGAGGGGGCTCGGCGCTGCAGTCCGGAAAATCCCAATTACTAGCTCGACATCGGCTTCATCCTGGAGACGCCGTTCTCCGATCCGGAGATCCACGCCGAGCCGCTGCGACAAGAAGAGCTGATCGTTATTTGGCCGCCGGGACATCCGCTCGGTGACAGAGAAGCGCTTCAGCTTCGCGACTTGCATCAATGCGATCTCATCTTGACCGAGGCCGGCTGCACGTACCGGATGGCGCTGGAGCGTTCGCTTAAAAAAGAGCAGGTGCTCTA
>Ga0209566_100381_pt1 | contig 36138 bp, 37 predicted proteins | sample Araplavi_mTSA_r2_2_FD_184287 | JGI IMG/M metagenome (GOLD analysis project Ga0209566, IMG submission 184287) | Arabidopsis root microbial communities from North Carolina, USA - plate scrape CL_Cvi_mTSA_r2 (SPAdes) (version 2) | ecosystem: Host-associated > Plants > Roots > Endosphere | place...
TCATTGTAGTAGGTTCGTATGTATTGGCCCTGCATGCTGAGGCAATGCGGGTGGCAGAGGCTATTGGCAAAGTGAAGGTCAATATGGGCGAGACAGCTTGCAAAGTACCGGAAGCGGCGGCCTATATCCGCAAAGTAGAAGCCGCAGGCAAGCTCGGCGCTAAGCGAAAGACATGTATATGTTAAGGTGAAGCACAGGATACGGGTTCCTGTGCTTTTTTTGTGATATTGACTTCGAGTTGACTCGAAGGACTACAATACAGCCATCAAGGAAGAAGCTGCTGAAGGAGAGATGGCTTGTGTGGAATATTAAGATGACTGTAACTGAGTATGGAGGGCCGGAAGTGCTGCAGGCTATGCAAGAACCGCTGCGTACACCCGAATCAGGCGAAGTTCGCGTGAAGGTGCAGAGTGCGGGTGTTGCGCTTGCAGATATTATGCGCAGGGAAGGTCTGTACCCGATGTCGCCTGAGGTACCTTTTGTTCCTGGATATGATGCGGTCGGGATTGTTGATGCAGTTGGAGCAGGTGTGAACGACTATGCAGCAGGAGATCGTGTAGCTGTATTTTTTAACGGAACAGGCGGATATGCGTCACATGTGTATGCCCGAATGGAGGAGGTTGTTCTGATCCCTGCGACTGTAGATGCCTCTGAGGCAGCAGCTTGTATGCTGAATTATGTGACGGCATATCAGATGCTGCACCGCATCGCGAATGTATCAGAGGGAGATCGAATCCTTATCCATGGCGCGAGCGGCGGTGTAGGGACAGCGTTGCTGGACTTGGGGCGATTGGCGAAACTGGAGATGTACGGAACAGCCTCAGCAGCGAAGCATCAGGTTGTTGTAGGGTATGGCGCGATTCCGATAGACTATCAAGCAGATGACTTTGTGGAGGTGCTCGCTAGTATCGCTCCTGAAGGAATGGCTACCGTGTTCGATCCAATCGGCGGCTCCAACTGGGAGCGCTCTATGCGGACGCTAAACGCGGAGGGACGATTTGTAGGTTATGGCTATACGTCTGTTCTGGAGCAGGGTCATGCTAACGATTGGGTGAAGGATTGGACGGGGGTGGCTACCCGCGGGACAACGGAGAGCGGGAACCCTGTGCACATGTATAGTATTACTACGCTGAAGAAGGAACGATTGGATTGGTTCCGTGAAGATGTACAAGCCGTCATGTCGCTGCTGGAAGCGGGGAGGATCCATCCGCTTATCTCTCATCGGATTCCGTTGCAAGAGGCTGCTCACGCGCAGGAGCTGTTGACAGGAGCCCATTCTGTGGGGAAAATCATTCTTGTGGAAAATACGTAATTAAGTCGTTGGGAAGGAGCTAATAAAGGGATGTACTCCATTGGGGAAGCAGCACGAATAACCGGGGTATCTGCCTATACACTTCGATATTATGAACAGATTGGCCTCCTCCCTAGTCCGCAGCGTCAAGGTGGGAAACCGGAAGGTGTGAGGCAGTATAGCGATCAGGATTTGAGATTCATTCAATTCATCTATGGATTGAAGCAAACGGGCATGAAGCTGGAAGACATTGCAGCGTTTGCTGAGGATGGATGCCTATTGTCTGGCGAGCGTCTGCCGCATGATATAGAGGATACCTTGCATAAACGAATGGATATGCTTGATCGTCATCTTACGCGACTTAACGCGCAGATTGAACAGCTGGAATCTGTTAGAACGATAGCCGTTGAGAAGCGAAAGATGTACGCCTCGATCCTCCTGACTCAGGAGAAGAAGGCAATGAATCATAGGGGCTAGCCGATGTGGGTTTGCCCTGATTGATCAACAAGTTCTATTTATGTCACTGATATACATTTGCTATAAGAGATATTGGAACAATTAAGTATCAATTAGGATGAGAGTAAGAAAAAAATAAAATGGCTGCTATCCTACCAACTCCAATAGCACCTGCCATAATTCGCAATACCTCCTATACAAAGAGATGATAATCATGTGCCATCAATAAATGGGATAAATACCCTTTAAAATGAGTTTATACCACACTTATGGCTAGGTGCAATACGTTCTCTGGGATTGACTTCATCCTCACATGCAAACAGGACTAATCCGAGTGGGGTTAGTCCTGTTCTTAACTATTGTTCTATGCCTCAAGCAGTTTCTGCTTCAAGGCTATGATTTGCCTTTCGGTCAATCCAATTGCCGCTAAATAATGCTCTGATCCTCCATAAGCTGCATGTAAATGTTGAAGCATCATCTCCATGTTGCTAGGATCGCATCCAAGGAACCGTTCATATAAGTCTGCGGGCATTCCTTCCGGTCGGCCAGCGCGCAGCTCATCCATAATAGGGAGGAGACATTCAGCTGTCATCGCATAATCTTCAATAATGGTTGTATGCGGTACATCTGCCAGATCCAGAAGCAAGGCAGCAACCATACCTGTTCGATCTTTCCCAGCTGTACAGTGGAAGAGAACGGCTTCGTCAGAAGGACTAGCAAGAATTTCGAATATACGCAGGAATGCATCTTGGCTAATGTCCAGCATACTGACATACAGATCGCCTAGACTGTTAACTTGAGGTTGGTTCGTGGTCGCTGGATTCAGTAGGTCGACATTATGATAGGCAACATTGTCGGAATCAGCGAATGCATCCTTGGCGACGCTCACTTCTTGCGCGTGACGCAAGTCGATAACCGTATGAATTCCGCGTCCCAGCAATAGCTCTTGGTCGTGCTCGGTCAGCTTATGCTGGCCATCGCCACGATAGAAGCGTCCCCATTGGATTGCACGTCCTTCTTTTGTTGAATATCCCCCTAGGTCACGCACATTGCATGCGCCTTCCAAGCTGATGATTCGTTCATTTTGCTTTGGCTGTGGTACGAATTGATTGTTGTCTTCGATCATTGATTCTATCCGCCTCTCATGAAGTAGGTAAGTCTATGCTATCATAGACAACAGGAAAGGGACATAAGCAGAAATGGGCAAAACAGACGCAGGGGACGGACATTTATAGCAGCAATGAGGTGTCTTTATGAATATTACATTGGGCCTGTTCGCCCATGTGGACGCAGGGAAAACGACCTTTGCCGAGCAGGTGCTGTATCATACGCGAAGCATACAGCAGCGGGGACGAGTAGATAACAAGGATGCATTTCTGGATAGCCATGCGATTGAGAAGGAACGCGGCATCACGATATTTGCGGATCAAGCCGTGATGACATACAAAGGCAACACCTACACACTTATCGATACACCCGGCCACGTCGATTTTTCCGCAGAAATGGAGCGGGCGATACAAGTCATGGATGTGGGCGTCATCATTGTAAGCAGTGTGGAAGGTATTCAAGGGCACACCGAAACGGTATGGAAGCTGCTGCAGGAGCGGGGAGTGCCAACAGTCTTCTTCTTGAACAAAATAGATCGAGTGGGTGCGGATGCAGATCAGGTCACCGCAGATATCCACGAGAATTTGACCCCAGATATCATCAACATGACATCTTATGATCCGGATCAAGGGCTGAGTGAAGAGATCATTGCCTTCATGGCTGAGCGGAATGATCAGTTGTTCGAGCTCTATATGGAGGGAGGCTATGAGCAAGCAGTATGGCTGAGGGAGATGCGGCATATGCTTGCCGAGCGCAGATGGTTCCCTTGCGTATGCGGTTCGGCGCTTCAGGATGTAGGCGTGCAGCAGGCTTTGGAGCTTATCCATCAATTCGTACAGACTGAATATTGCACGACGGGGGAAATGGCGGGACTGGTGTATAAAGTCCGCTATGATGATCAGGGAACTCGTACGACCCATATGAAGGTCACGAGCGGGACGTTGTCTGTCCGGGATGAAATCCGATATGGGACAGAAGCAGATACTATCCTGGAGAAGATTACATCGATTCGTATCTATAATGGGCAGAAGGCGCAGAAGGTCGAACGAGTAGAAGCAGGGCAGCTATGTGCGGTGACGGGGCTTACGGCTGCTTCCGCAGGAGAGGGGATCGGTGCCTTTAAGGACACTGCTATCTATCATATTGTACCTACACTCAAGTCTAAAGTTATCTTCCCAGCCGAGTTGCACGTGAAGGAGGTGCTGGCTTGCTTCCACCGGTTGGATGCGGAAGATCCTGCTCTTCGTGTGCAGTGGGAGGTGCATGTTCAGGAGATTCACATTCACGTCATGGGTGCCATTCAACTGGAAGTGTTAGCGCGAATCGTGAAGGAACGATTCGGCATAGCGGTATCCTTTGCGGATCCTGAAATTCTCTATAAAGAAACGATACGCTCTGCTGTGAACGGATGCGGACACTTCGAACCGCTTGGGCACTATGCGGAAGCACGCTTGCGCCTGGAACCCGGAGAACGAGACAGTGGCATTCAGGTGTTCAACGAGTGTCATCCCGATGAGCTTGGCGTCAATTATCAGAATTTAATTATGCAGCATTTGCTGGAACGGGATCACCATGGGCTGCTGACGGGGTCGCCGCTAACGGACGTGCGGATTACACTGCTGACAGGACGAGCACATAACCGCCATACGAGTGGCGGGGATTTCCGAGAGGCTTCTTTCCGTGCGCTGCGTCAAGGGTTGGAGCAGGCGGATAACGTACTGTTGGAACCGTATTACGACTTCAAAATAACGGTGGATACGGATGATATGGGCAAGGTAATGGCGGATGTGCAGAAGGCGCATGGTGCACTTGAACCCCCTGCATTTATCGGCAGTAAGGCGGTCATCACAGGGAAGGTTCCGGTCTCCACTTTCATGAACTACAGCACGGAGCTTGCCGCCTATACACAGGGCAAAGGGATGATTCAGCTTCTATTCGGCGGATACGATGTGTGTCATAATGCGGATGAGGTGATTGCACGCAAGAGCTACGACAAGGACGCAGATCCGGCCTATACATCCTCTTCCATCTTCTGTGCCAAGGGACAGGCGTATCGAGTTCCATGGGATGAGGCAGATTCCCATATGCATAGTGAATAACATAGCTAATAACGGAGCTAGAATTTTTGTGCATCAGACCTACGTGCACAAGGAGGATCGTCCCCATACGATCGCCAGTCTAAGCGTTTATTTCCGTACTACCATAAAGAAAGGCTGTCCAACAGAATGGGGAATCTCCCAACTTGGACAGCCTTCTTCCGTTCCTCTATTTTAGACAGAACGCGTGAAGCAATTATTCAGCGCCTTGCTGTTCGAACAGCTTCACAATTTCAACAATGACCTCTGTAGCCTTCTGCATATTATCGACAGACACATATTCATAGCGGCCATGATAGTTCTCTCCGCCTGTGAAAATGTTCGGTGTAGGCAGTCCCATATATGACAATTGCGAGCCATCTGTACCGCCGCGGATCGGCTTGATGTCAGGCTCTACGCCAACGTTCTTCATCGCTTTGTAGGCAATGTCGACTATGTGCTTCACAGGTTCGATTTTTTCACGCATATTGTAATACTGATCCTTCAGCTCAATGCTGATGCGTTCAGCTCCATACTTCTCCTGCAAGCTCTTCACGATGTTCTCCATGTTCTGCTTGCGAGCGTTGAAGTTGTCTCGATCGAAATCACGAATAATGTAGCGCATTTTCGTCATCTCTACATCGCCGCTAATGGAGGACAGATGGTAGAAGCCTTCATAGCCTTCTGTCGATTCAGGAGCTTCCTCTACAGGCAAGCGGCTATTGAATTCCATTGCGATTTTCGCTGCATTGACCATTTTGTTCTTGGCCGTACCCGGGTGGACGTTCTTGCCCTTGAAGGTCAAGGTAGCTTGAGCAGCGTTGAAGCTCTCATATTCCAACTCGCCAAGCGGGCCTCCGTCTACCGTGTACGCATAACGAGCATTGAAGGCTTCTACATCGAAGCGATGAGGGCCTCTGCCGATTTCCTCGTCCGGAGTGAAGGCAACGCGAACCTTCCCGTGCTTGATTTCTGGATTGCGAATCAAGTACGCCATCGCTGTCATAATTTCAGTAATGCCAGCTTTATCGTCTGCGCCGAGCAGCGTTGTGCCATCTGTTGTAACGAGCGTATGCCCGATGTAATTATGTAGTTCAGGGAAGTCCTGTGGCGAGAGAACAACGCCCTGTGCTTCATTCAGCACGATGTCCTTGCCGTCGTAGTTCTCAACCAGTTGAGGATTCACGCCTTCGCCCGATAGTTCGGTAGCTGTGTCCACATGGGAGAGGAAGCCGATTGTAGGAATGTCCTTGTCTGTATTGGCAGGAAGCGTAGCCATGACGTAGCCGTTCTCGTCCATTGTCACTTCTTCCATGCCGAGTGCCTTCAGCTCATCCACGAGCAGGCGAGCCAAGTCGAGCTGTCCAGGTGTGGAAGGGCAAGTTTCGCTGTCGTCATTGGATTGGGTATTCACTTTAACATAGGATGTAAAGCGTTCAATTAGTTCTTGTTTCACGACATTTCACCTCTGAATAGTAGCGTATCAATCTCCTTTCATCTTACCACGAATAGCAGGACTTTACCCTATTTGTGGCAGCGTCCCCTTGGAACATGTTTAAGAAGGGAGGGGGTGCCATTCCAACTTCTCATGAACCCTCCCTATTTTTGAATGGGGATGTGAATCCATATCGTCGACTGTGGATGGTGTGGTCTATAGAAGTCACGTCCATATACCTCGAAGTCTGCCCGATCATCGAGGCGAAGCGGTGTGTTGTTCAGCCATGTTCCCCAGATGTAATCGTAGGTGCTCCGGAGCTGCTGGGTAGTACCCTGATGCTTGAAGACAGCATAGGTACCGGCAGATATGGTGTACGACCGCATGCCGTGCGGAATGTCAGCAATACGCTCCACGGCGAATCCAGCCATATGCCCAAAAGTCGAATGCTCCGTGATGTCTCGGAACCTGACATCTTGTTGGGGTGGACATATTCCGTAGCTTGTGAGTTCCGACGTCAGAGCGCGGATTTCATGACGACGTTGAAGTAGTTCCTTCCACAGTTCCGGTATCGTATTGTGATCGGGAGAGACAGCCCCACTAACTCCTACGACATGAATATCATTCACGATTTCTGTGATGCTTGGGACAAGGCTAATGGAGTCAAGCCGATGCTGCAGGCGATCGCCCAGCAGTGTATCCTTCTCGAGGAAGATGGGACGTCTGCTGCGCTTACGGAAACTGCCTGGCGTTATGCCGAAGACCTGCTTGAATGAGCGGGAGAAGGCCTCTTGGGACTCAAATTGAAACTCTAAGGCAATGTCCAATATAGATCGCTCACTCGACAGTAAGACTACGGCAGCTTCGGTTAGTCTACGCTTGCGAATGTAGTCACCGAGTTTCTCCCCTGTCATTGCAGCGAAGATACGATGAAAATGATAGTATGACAAATGGACAGAGGCGGCTACACGCTCTGCATCCAGCCGCTCTGTCAGATGTGATTCGATGAATCGAATCGCTTGTTCAATTTGTTCCTTATAGGTTTGCATAACCGGATCACCACTTATTTCATTTGCCAAAAATCAGGTGCATAATCATGATGACGTATCGATATCTGCACATGATCTACTGGCATTTTCCCGCCTACGGGCACAGTATACCATGGATTATCAATTGGAGAACCAAAGCATATATTGATCGTTCGATCATCCAAGTCGAACAGCATGGAACGCAATGTGCCGAACCACTGGTTGTAATTATGAACAGCCAAGCCTTGCGGGTATTCAGTTGAAACTAAGGATTGCAGATCCTCCATCGTTACAGAATCAGGCCGCTCCAGGAACTGCTGCAAGATGTGCTGGCGGACGACCGAATGATTCAATTTGCCGGGCTCCAATTGCTCAATATCCGCGAACAGCGGATGGTTCGTGGCTGCGATATAAGGAGTTTGGCTTGTATCTCCTACCTCGCGAATTGCTTTGTGTCCGTCGAAGGTTTCAACCAATGCTGCATGACCATGCGGGTCGCAGATGATGAGATTCATGTTGGATGCAATCGGCATCTCCTTCACGAGATGCAGGGCTTCGCTGACGTTGCGGCACTGTTCTAGTAAAGCGCGCACGACTGCCCAGAATTGCAAGCCGCTAGCTCTAGGGGGTCTCATACCGGGTGCATTGCCTACAGGCATACCGCAAGCAGAGAAGGTGACGCATAGTCCATGCTCATTCATGCCTTCCGTTCTGCCGAACAGAAATACGGAAAAGCCAGTATGCTTATACGCCTTCTCAATGGATGTAGAGCATAGCCTCATATCATCCACATTGGGGGAGAGATCGTAATTGCGGAGCATGTACGTGTGCCCATTCTCGGTTTTAGCTGGAAGGATAGCACAATGGCTGCATCCTGAATGAAGCGCAGAGCTGGCATAATAAGAAATCAGCGACGGCGGCACTTCTAATGCCGCACAGAATCCGTCAATCTCCTCCGTTATTCCTGGACAATATTGTTCAAGCAGTGCGGCCGCCTCTTTCCATTGATCCTCAGGTAACGGCTCGTTCAATAATATGCCTTGCAGAAAGTGAGGATGCCTCTTCGCAAACTCTCCTTGCTGGTACCCCGCCTCAAAACGCGTTCCCTCGATATAAGAAAAATAGCCTTGGATTTGCTGCATACATAAATCCCCCTTCATGACATTGTTAGCTCTTGTTCTAGTGTAGCGGGATAAGCTTCCCGCGTTATGATATTTCCTGCTGTCTTGTTAGGGCTGTGCAGCAATACGGCATACTCAGATGTCTCTTGTCTCTTGTCTCTTGTCTCTGGTTGAGGGCCAATCCTTATCAAATTCTTAATTTCTTAACATTCACTTAACGGCAGGAACAATCCCCCTAACTGGGCGTCCTATTATATATCGCATAATATCGCTTACGTAAGCTGAATTGTAACGCGTAAGGGGTTCGTATTCATCCCGCTGCTAGAAGAGGAGTAAGTAGTTGGAAGTCGAATTAATATGTACCAAGGGAAGACGCTCCTTCAAGCAGAAGCGTTTTATTAGCATACATGGAAAGGGAGATAGTCACATGGGCAAGGAAACGATTCTTGTCGTTGATGATGAGAAGGAAATTATTGAACTGCTGCAAATTTATTTGAAGAATGAAGGGTACGAGCTGCTTCAGGCATCCAATGGAATCGAGGCTTTGGATCTACTGGAGAAGCATGAGGTGCAGCTGATTATTCTGGATGTGATGATGCCTCATATGGATGGCATTCAGGCATGCATGAAGATTCGGGAGGAACGCAATACACCTATTATTATGCTATCCGCGAAGGATCAGGATATAGATAAAATTACAGGGCTCAGCATTGGCGCCGATGATTATGAGACGAAGCCGTTCAATCCGCTCGTGCTGATGGCGCGAATCAAATCTCTGCTGCGGAGAACGAAACAGCTCCGGAAAGAGGAAAATCCGCATACTGAACATGAAATCTTCATTGACGATATGGTGATCAATACAGCGACCTACACGGTTATGGTAGATGATATTCCGGTAAAGCTAACGCCGCGGGAGTTCGCCATATTGAAGCTGCTTGCGGTCAATCGTGGGATCGTGCTCAGCATGGAGAAGATATACGAGGAAGTGTGGAACGAGCCCTTCATGGAATCTAAAAACACGGTAATGGTACATATTCGTAAGATAAGGGAAAAAATCGAGAAGGATCGCCAAAACCCGCAATATATCAAGACGGTCTGGGGCATCGGCTATAAAATGGGATAAGAACGGATATGGAGAAGCGAAACATGACGAAGAAATGGCTGAATTCGATTCGATGGAAATTCCTGATTACATTTATTGCGAGTATCGGTGCCACGGGTATTTTTTTACTGCTCGGACAACTGCTGGCCTCTTACTTGCTGCAGCACAGCCCGTATAATATAGCGCTGAAATGGGTGATCAATAATATCGGCTCCCAGCCCGTGTTTGTCATGTCGGGATGCCTATTATTTATATTTAGCTACTATCAACTGAGTCGACCTATAGTAAGTCAATTCACGCATATCTCGAATGGGCTACAGGAGATGGCGAACGGGAACTTCGCTGTGAATATCCAAATAGATTCGTCGGACGAACTAGGCGATATTGCACAAAGGATCAATGGTGTAGCGACTGAGTTGGGCAGCTACCTACAAGAGATTACTCATGGACTGGGTGAAATCGCCACGGGTGAGCTCCAGCATGAAATACCAGTAAGATCAGCTCAAATGCTGGGCAATGTCGCGGAGAGCATTAACCAAATGAGTCGACAGTTAAGCCAATCGATTGAGGAAGAACGGAAGGCGGAGAAAACAAAGAGCGATCTCATTACAGGGGTATCGCATGATTTGCGCACACCGCTAACATCGATCCTCGGCTTCCTTGAGCTTATTGAGAAGGATCGTTATCATGACGAGGTGGAGATTCGTTATTATGTCAACATTGCCTATGAAAAAGCGCTCGACTTGAAAAAACTAATCGATGATTTGTTCGAGTACACACGCATCAATAACGGACTTCCGCTTCAAGTACAGGAACTGCACATTACGAGCTTCATCCGTCAATTAGTGGAGGAATTCGTACCGAGTCTGGAGAAGGCAGGCTTGGAATGCAGGCTGCATGTAGAGAAGGACACGCTCAAGGTACTGGCAGACGGCGACAGGCTCGTTCGAGCTTATGAGAATTTATTGTCAAACGCAATTCAATATGGCCGCAAGGGGCGATATATCGATATTGAGATCCAGTCGCTGGACGAACAGGCGGTTATTCGCATTATCAATTACGGGGATCCGATACCGGAGCGGGATCTGCCATTCATCTTCGACCGATTCTATCGTGTGGAGCAGTCTCGTTCCAAGGAGACAGGCGGTACGGGGCTCGGGCTGGCGATAACGAAAAGTATTATCGAGGCTCATGGAGGGCAAATCGCGGCATACAGCAATACGTATCAGACGACATTCGAGACGATACTGCCAGCAGTTTCGAAGAATCCATCGAGCAACGGAGTAATCGCTGCAGCACCCACGCTGTCCCGTTCAAGTGCTTTCGCAAGGTGATAGCGGAGGCGTTCAACAAGGTGTTGAAGCATGAGCTCACTGCTTGAGCTCAGCGGTATGGCAAGGCTCATTGAAAACTCAATGGGCCTTTTTGAGATGTCGCTCATGCGCAAGGGGCATACCCCAAGGCTTGCGAATAGCCGCATAATCAGCAGGCATAGACTAAAGATTGTCCTGTCGGTTACAATATGGGAAATTCATGCCATTCATAGGGGAGACATCGGATGAGCCTACAAGCAAATGAAAGCTATGAAATTACACAACTGTGCTTATTAGCTGGAAAGATTATGCTGCAGAGCGGCGGAGAGACGAATCGGGTGGAAGATACCATGATACGTATTGCTGCTTCCTATGGATACGAGAATTGCCACAGCTTCGTGACACCGACAGGTATTATTTTCGCGATAGATGGTTCAGCACCGATTACACGCTTGTATCGAATATCCGAGCGGTCGACTGATCTGAAGAAGGTGACACTCGTGAATGATATTTCACGGAAGATCAGCAGCGGCAGCTTGTCCTATACAGAGGCTCATCGTTTACTGAAAAAGATTGAGGTATCCAATCTAGCTTACCCCGTATGGCTGCAGATTGCTGCTGCGATGCTGTCGAGCGGCTGCTTTACGATTATGTTCCGGGGCGGATGGCCTGAGTTCATTCCCTCGCTGCTTGCTGGCGGGCTTGGATTTTCACTCTTTCTGTATTTCCATCGCTTATCGCGGATTAAGTTTTTCTCTGAATTTCTAGCATCGATTGTAGTCGGAACAGTGTCCTATTTCTGTGTGCAGTATGGTCTGGGTCGTGATCTCGATAAGATCGTCATCGGGTCGGTGATGCCGCTTGTTCCTGGGCTGCTTATTACGAATGCAGTTCGTGATTTGATGGCGGGACACTTAGTATCTGGGATCTCGAAGGGAGCGGAAGCATTTTTGACTGCCTTCGCGATTGGAGCAGGAGTCGCTTGTGTCTTGTCATTTGCCTAGGATCGCAATTAAGTAGTGGATTTAGAACTCAACACGATGGACATATAGACTGAGGGAGGCACTTGGTTATGATTGAGCAGCTCATTGTGAGCTTCGTTGCTTCGGCTGCGTTCGGAATTCTATTCAACAGTCCGCCTAAGCTGATGCTTCAATGTGGATTTGTCGGCATGGCAGGCTGGTTCGTATATATTCTGTGCACGGACAATAATATTGGCCCTATTCCTGCGAGCTTGGCCGCATCATTCGTCATTGCGATGATGAGTCATTTGTTCGCTAAGCTGTATCGCACCCCGATTATTGTGTTCAACGTTGCCGGTGTCATTCCGCTTGTACCCGGTGGCATAGCATATGATGCGATGCGAAATATTGTAGAAGATCAGTACGATCAGGCGATTCAACTTGCCTTCAAGGCGTCGATGATATCGGGCGCTATCGCGATCGGAATCATTTTTTCAGAAGTTCTGCATCAGGTGATGCGTAGGCGAGTCAAGGGATAAGGTGATGATGAAGTACGCTCTCCCTTTATTTTTCTTTCTGAATTGTATAGAACAAGAGGCAGCTAAGATGATTAATAAAAATATTGTAAATAGATTAATTCGCTGTCCATATAAGAACTTGGATATCAATTCATTGAGCAAAATCGCACATGTAATGGTTAGCGTGAGGAGAGCGAGTTTACGATTGGGGTCCTTTGCTCGTTTGCTGATTAGGATAATAACGCCTATTGTCAATGAGGCGTAGAATAATAATAGAGCCATAACCCCCATTATAGAGAGAGTCATGAAATACCACTTCCTTTACATTAGGTTTGTGGGGATTATATCATACGTGTGCGGCAGGACGATTATTTTATTGTAACCGGGTAGAGCAAAGAAAGGGGAAGGCCGAGGCCTGCCCCCTTTTCTAATTTTCAATTAACCGGTTACGGATTTCGCTGATTTTCCTCGGAATAGCAGGAAGCGTACCAATTCAATAAGTGCAATGACAAGCAGGGACATGCCAAGCAGCGGCATGAGCAGTCCAAGAATGACTAGTATGACATAGAAGCCGATCATCGATTTCATATACGGCTGTCTTGGAGGCGCAGCAAGTCTTCCGCGTGGTCTACGCATCCACCACATTTTAACTCCCCAGTATACAATGGCGAGCAGTGCAACCACCGTCAGCAGGCATAGGATCTGGTTCGGCCAACCGAATAGATGCCCTTCATGCAAAGGAATCCCATAAGTGAACCACTGGGCGATAAGTCCGTAATCACGGTAGTCGATCTTATGAATCTGTGTGCCGCTGTATTGATCGAAGTAAGCTGTTATTTCCTCGCTAGGCTTGATGACATCCATTCCGGTAATGCCTGATCCTGCGGATTTAGATGCCGTGTAGACGTCTTTCTCATCTGCTGGTAGGCTCAGGACAAATGGCTTCGTCACTCCGTAATGGTGAAGCATATGCTCAATATCATCTACAGAGAGTTGCAGGTAGCCTGACGAGGATTGCGGAGCTTTCTCCTTTCTAGTAGCCCATGGCAGCTCCTTCACTTCGGATTGCGGCGGGCTCACATACAGCTTCGGATACCCGATCGATTCGTTGCTTGCCGCCAGTTGATAGATCTGATTGCCCATGAAGCCAGACCAAGGCAGCCCCGTAATGATAAGAATAAGCAATGGTATGGTGAATATAATACCGAAAACGGTATGCCTTGATTTTGCCTTCTCACGCTTCGTTCCAGTTGCAGACGCTCTCTTTTTCCAACCCATATAAAGGCCAGAGACGATCAGAAATACTGCCCAGCAAGCTGCTAGTTCCACCAAGTAGTTGACGACGGTTCCACCCACTAGCAATGAACTATGCAAATTCCGAGTTATATTTCCAAAAGTATCGTCGGCAAGGATGCTTCCAACGAGTTGTTTGTTACGATCTACAAATACATATCTTTCTTGACCAGCTTCATCACGCATGGAGAATCTGGTGTTGCGCGATTCATCATCGAAGTAACTGACCTTCGTCACTCGTTCTCCCGGGTACGCTTGCTCCGCAGCGGCAATCGCTTGACTTGTTGTTAAGGTCTGGGTGTTGGTACTCTGTCCAAAGTAAAGCGATTTGTATGCGATATCCTCAATTTCCGATTTGAACAGATATCCAATTCCGCTAAGCGATAACGTAATCAGCAGGGGGGCAATGAACAACCCCGCATAGAAATGCCACCGCCAAAACATATGGCTAAGTCTGTTGTGTGTCTTCATACTATGATGTTCCTCCTCTAAAAACAGGGGCTAGGTTGCAATACTAGGTCATTGTATGTGGATGCGAAAAAGCGGGCAAGACTCGATCGGGCTATATTTCGCTGCAATTATTGAAAATTTAGTTACTTAATTTAAAGATAATCGTAGTAGAGGATTATTATGTGATGGTATATATAGGGGACAAGTGTGACAAGAAGAAGAAAATGAAGTAGTAGAAGGTCACAAGTAGAACGCCATAAGAAGAAAGGGAGAGAGTGCAATGAATGAGAGCCCTCCATTAAAGCCCGCGGAGGCGGAAGCTGCTGCCAAGAAGAGCAATGCAATCTCAGTCAATCGTGCGTGGCTGTACATTGTGGTAGGAGGAACCTTAGAGATCGTGTGGGCAAGCGGCTTCAAGTACGAGCAGATTCCACCGCTAGTTGTTCTTGTAGCGCTGCTACTTAGTTTCGATCTTATTATCCGTGCTGCTGCGGTCATCCCAATCGGGACAACGTATGCCGTATTTGCAGGTATTGGGACTGTTGGAACGGTCGTTGTAGAAGCGGTTATGTCTAATACGTTTAATCCGCTCAAAATCGGAATCATACTGCTGCTTCTGCTGTTCATAATGGGCTTGAAGCTGACGAGTGGGAAGGAGGGGCACTGAGATGGCGTGGATAGCATTAATTGCGGCAGGGCTGCTTGAAGTCATCGGTGTCATCGGTATTAAACGGGTTGCTGAGAAGAACAATTGGCCAAATAATATGATGATGATTGCCGCTTTCCTCCTCAGCTTTAAATTGCTTATCGGAGCCATGCAGATGATACCGCTATCGACCGCTTATGCGGTATGGACAGGTGTCGGTACGGTAGGTTCGGCATTGGTGGGGATGCTGGTATACCGGGAATCAAAGCGCCCATTTCGCCTGTTATGCATATTAGGGATCATTGGCTGCGTGGTCGGTTTGAAGCTGCTTGATTAACCGGATCGCTGACAGCAGCCCAACGGGGGGGCCAAGATTCCTTTATAGACTGCAACAGTACAAGATGTGTAAATGGATTCTTGGCCAGCCTCATGCCTAAAGCGTGCAGCTATTCATGATGAATACAGATGTTTAAATCGGGGTAAGCTCCGTTAATTATGTTAACTTGTGCAGCTAGTATGTCGTATTCAATTGCCAAGCGGAAAAGCTTATTGTCTGGCAGGAATGTAATGCTCGTTCCTGTATCTTGAGTAATACCGATTGTCCGTAATCTTCCTTGTGGGATACCCTGCTTATAATCTTGGTTGAATACTCTTCCTTCACGGCGAATCTCCACAGAAAGGTTGGATGAGAGCGCATTGACGACCGCCATACTAATCCCCTGTTCTCCTCCAGGAGCTGTGAACTGAGCGCTTCTTGAGTACCTTTCCATATCCGTTAGAACGAATTGTGCCTGTGTAATATCATGACCGGGAAGCAGGTTCACTGGGATGCCTGACCCAAATGAGGTCAGTCCTGAGGCTCTTGTCCTACTGCTTCAGTTGATATGTATAAGAGCTCGGATTCGCGCCAGCGATCCGCCGAGTAAAATAGAGCATATCTCCCTTTATACTCTCGAAGTAAAGACTGTCGCCCTGCTTGTTCAATCTATTGGTCAATGCGGAGTCGATCGATGCTTTTTCTTCGTCAGTCAGGAGGTGCTTGTATAAAGCTATCGATTCTTTGGTCCTCCTATTGAAGAGATACAGGATTTTCTGTGTGGATGGGCGCACGAGCAAGTAATCGTCGAAGGCTTCCTCCACCGTAAACGTATCGTTCTCTCCGAAAATCTCCTGTGCAGAATAGGATGTCTTGATTGTTCCGTCCGTATCGGCGAGCTTCAAGGTGCTGTTGTCGATCATGATCCATAAGTCTCCGGCTTTTTCAATGCTTTTAAGATTAGTTCCGTTTCTCTCGTAACCGACTATGGACGAAGTCGCAACTTCATGATGATGGATGATCGCTTTATAGATAACATATCTCCTAGTAGAGTCATCTTCGATTTGCAGCATATAGCTGTCATTACTGATCTGGGATGCAGTCAATATGCTGGTATCCGAAGTTTCCAAGTTTATATTTTTAAGTAAAAATGGCTTATTGCCTGTACTCATATACAGGTCACCTATACTTTTGCGAAACCAAAATGCAGCACCCTTCTCTTTTGCGAATATATACGGCGTGTTATACGTAATATCCACGGTGCCAGTCCTGCTTTCCCAAGACATCGGTACTTGCAATACGGAAGAGAACAGCTGAAGCGGAACATACAGCGCGTTGTTATGTATAATCGGGGCTCCCTCAAGCTGTATCGTTTTACCGAAGGATTTGACTTGAGATTCCCCTACCTTCATTATGACCTCTTGTCCGGGAACAAGCACGCGAAAGGAATCGTTGGAACTATCCATCCAGGTGAAAAAGGATAAATAATGGCCAAGTGAAAACATCGGCACGTATATGCGTCCCGACTGAAATATGGGTTTACCGTTTAGTTCTGCCTCTGCATGGTTAATCCGGATGGTAATATCGGACTCTAAACCAATTTTGGGACGGAAGAGGAAGACGGCGGCTGTCAATAATACGGCGGCGGCCAAAACATAGTTTAACCACTTTAGGATCTTCAAGGATCTCCCTCCAAATAGGTATATACATCCTATATTACAGGACGAATCTGGAAAGGGGAAGGCAACAGGTCAAGGATTCGACCACGATCAATAGGCGAGAATATAGCTTGGACACATGGAAATTGGGCGAAAGAGAACTTGACGGAAGATCGAGAACTAGGCAATTGCGGGGAGGTTCGGCTAAGATAGTACTCATAAGTTTTCAGACAACTGTCTGTTCAGATCGTCGAGGAGGGGGGCAGTTTACGGTTATGTTCAAATCTACGTATTTGCGCATTTTTGTATGGAGTGGCATATTTATCACCCTCATCATTATTCCGTTCTCCTTGTTTCTTGTTCAGCGTTTCTCAGATTATGCCACTGTGCAGTTAGGTACGATGAATCGGGAGAGAATTGAGGAGACGAGAGAGCGGACGGAATTTATTCTGTCGAAGCTGAAAGGGTATGGACTGATTATGTACGGGGATCAGACCATTCAGAACTGGATGTATTCGAATCAAGATGATCCACTGCAGGATGCAGCAGCACTCCAAACCCTATCCAAGCACCTATCGAAAGAACCCTTTTTTGAAGGCGCTTACTTATTGAATATGCGCAGAGAAAAAGTGATTGATTTCAATGTAGGGCTGATCGACTTTCAGGAATTCTCCGACCATACGATTCTCGAGAAAGTGAAGCAAGGCGCTCCCACTCTATTGCAATATTTTCATCATGAAGTAGGAAACAAATCCTACATAGGCTTATTGCTTCCGTCCTCCTATATCCGTAAGGAGCAGTATGGCTATCTCGTTGTATTGTTGAATAAGCGTGCAATGGAGCAGTACCTCATCGCGGGAGACGCTGATCCGGATTATCAAGTCGCGTTATTAGACCGGTCGGGGAGACAGGTACTTGGCGCAATCAACGAGTCAATTATGCCTGAGGTTATTCAGTCTAGATCGAATGATAAACATGGTGCTCTCGAACTCAAGACCGAAGGGGAGAGACTGTACATCAACTATATCGACTTAGAAGCGCAAGGCTGGACCCTATATTCGCTCTCGGGAATGAAGCAATTCCGGCAGCAGGCGACGACTTTTCAGCAGACGATCGTGCTGTACTCGGTACTTCTGCTAGTTGTCCTGCTCATCGTTGTATTTTGGAATTCACATCTCTTCTTCAAGCCCTTCCGAAGACTGGCGAATCAGGTTCACGGGAAGCTTGGACTTCATGCTGTCAGCGATTACGATGCGATTCAGCAGAGTGTCACGCTGCTGCGTGATCATTATCCCCTTATCAAGATGGAATACCTGCGTCAATGGATTCTTCAGGGCAGATTGGGAGACAGCACGCGGGCAGCGCTTGCTCGTGAATCGAGGATTCTTCAACACGAATGGATTAGGCTGTCTGTCGTGAAGATTGATGGCTTCTATGACATTGCGGAGCAATATGACTTTATGTCCCGGAAGCTGCTCAAGTATGCAGTTGGCAATATTGCGGAAGAACTTCTAGGCAGCGAGAGCCGAACGATCGAAGTAGTCGACTTTGGCGGTGATCACCTGCTGCTTCTGATTGGAGTTGCCGAACCTGCAGATGATGTGATGGAGCAATTAACGGAGCTCCGTCGTCAGGCTAAGGAGCATGTGCAGATGAACATCACGGTTGCTTATAGTGCAGCCAAGCATGTTCGCGATGATATGCGTGTTGTCTATGATGAGCTATGTGAGGTGACATTGTTCAAGTTCGTTAGCGGCGAGGATCGCATTTATACGGAGCAGGAGTATGAACGATACGCAGATTTGCACTGTCAGCCGGATGATATATTGCTGGATCAGCTCATCCAGTCTATTCGGAGCGGCAAGGAAGAGCAATCCTTGAACCTCCTGGAGCAATTATTTGCAAGATTGCAGACGATGAGATATTCAGAATGTCAGTTCCAGCTGCGGCTATTATTCTTCTCTTTCGTCAAATCCTTCAGCAAGCTGACTTCCATTGATAGTGTGGAGGGGATGGAGCAGCGCCTGAAGAGGTTCACGAAGCTGGAGGATATCCATATGTGGATGAAGGAAGAGATAGTCCGCATCATGTCGCTGCTTGGCAATCAGAAGAGCTTGAATCGCAAGGGGAAGATCGTTCAAGAGGTGGTCGAATATATCCAATATCATATTCACGATCCAGCACTGTCCGTCGATGATATCGCAGACCATATTGCACTCTCCGCCAAATACGTGCGCCAGCTATTTCTCGATCATTATGGATACTCCATGTCTCAGTACATACTCAATAGGCGTATCGAAATGGTGAAGGAATTGCTGCTGCATTCCGATTTGAGTGTTGCAGATATTTCACAGCAGGCAGGTTTCCAGACCAAGAGTCACTTCTTCACCGCCTTCAAAAAATCAACAGGGATGACACCAGCACAGTACCGGCTGGAGCAGGTGCAAGAGGCAAGTGGTTAGCGGAAGGAATGAGTCGTAAACGAAATAGAAGCCAAATCGGCAAAATAAGAACCCTGACATATACCACAGCAGAACCTGATTCGGCCAATGAGAACTAGTGAGATCCATAGGTGAACTGCTACGATGACCCTATTACTCAATGGTTCCACACATAGATCGTGAATAGTGAGGAGGGGAGGCTTTGCGACGTACAAAAAGAGGAGGCCATGGATTTGTTTATGAGGTAAGGAAGAATCGATACCTATACTTACTGGCTCTGCCAGGGCTGCTGTTTCTGCTTCTATTTGCTTATATGCCGATGCTGGGGCATTTGCTGGCTTTCCAGAGATACCGGCTTGCCGATGGACTGTTCGGCAGTGAGTGGATAGGCTTCCAGAACTTCGAGTTCTTCTTTCAAGGCAATGACTGGCTGCGCGTCACATGGAACACCGTATTTCTGAACGGATTGTTTCTCGTGTTCGGTCTTGGGACAGCAGTTGTGCTCGCCATTCTGTTGAATGAGGTCACAGGCAAGTGGTTCAAGAAGACCGCGCAATCATTTGTCTTTCTGCCCTACTTCATTTCTTGGCTCGTTGTCAGCATGATGTTGCAGACGATGTTCAGCTCTACAGAAGGAATGATGAACCAGGCATTGACGGCGCTTGGCTTTGAAGGGGTGGATTGGTATCTATCCCCTGGAGTATGGCCGTATATTCTAACCTTCGTGTACGTATGGAAGGTAGCGGGATATAACTCCATTATCTTTCTGGCATCGATTACGAGTATTTCTTCTGAATATTATGAATGTGCCAAAATGGAAGGGGCGAGCCGCTTCCAGCAAATCATGTATATCACGCTTCCGCTATTGCGTCCGATCATCATCATTATGACGCTGCTTGGCATCGGCCGAATATTCTACGGGGATTTTGGTATGATATACGCCATTATTGGAGATGTTGGCGTATTATTCCCAACGACGGATGTCATTGATACGTATGCATATCGCGCGCTGCGGCAGATGGGCAACTTCAGCATGTCCTCTGCGATTATCCTCTATCAGTCTCTTATGGGACTCATCGCCGTTGTTTTTTTCAATTGGTTGACACGGAAGGTTGACCCAGATTCTAGATTGTTCTAAGGTGTGATGAACATGCGTGAACGATTGTTTCTTGGCATTGTATATGGTTTTCTAATTGGTTTTGCCCTGATTTGCTTCATTCCATTTTGGATTGTATTGATCAATTCCTTTGCGAACGAATCGTACATCCAGACTGCTGGATATCAGTTGTTCCCCACGTCCTTCAGCTTAGATGCTTACACCATGCTCTTGTCTGGAGAACAGGTCTTCCGGAGCTATGGTGTCACGTTATTTGTCACCATTACCGGAACGGTGCTTGGCGTTCTCCTTACCGCTTCCTATGCATACGTGCTGAGTCATCCGAAGGTGAAATATCGGAATATTCTGTCCTTCCTGACCTTCTTCACGATGCTGTTCGGCGCAGGACTTGTAGGATTCTACATGCTTATTGCGAACTGGCTTAATCTGAAAGACTCTTTATGGGCGCTTGTCCTGCCATACCTGCTGAACCCGTTCTATGCCTTCATCCTTGTGTCCTATTATCGGTCTCTGCCTTATGAGTTGAACGAAGCAGCCACTGTGGATGGGGCCAATGACATTCGTATCTTCTTCCGTGTCATATGGCCGATTTCCTTACCGGTCATTGCAACGGTTGCTCTGTTCTATGCGCTGCAATATTGGAATGACTGGTACTTGTCGCTGCTATTTATTGATAACTATAAGCTTCATCCGCTGCAGATGATGATCAGGCAGCTGATGTCTAACTTGAATGCCATGGCATACGTAGCCGGGAGCAGGACGGAATACAATATTGTCGTCCCAACCTACGGCATGCAGCTTGCTATTGTCTGCATCACAATTGGGCCGATTGTGTTCGTATATCCATTTGTACAGAAATATTTCATTAAAGGCATGACATTAGGATCCGTGAAAGGCTAATTCATATCTTGTTGTAGGGGGACGAAGAAATGAAAATGAAACGCTGGTGGAACATCTCGCTTGTGTTGCTATTGTCCTTGTCTCTGATTGTGGGCTGCTCAAAAGGGACGGAAGGATCGTCCAGCACGGATGCCTCGAAGGGGAGCGAGTCGTTAGGCAGTAAATTGGAACCGGTTACATTGAAGATCATGATCCCGGGAGACCGGCCGCCAGATATGGATCTTATTATTGCAGAAGCAGAAAAGCGGATGAAGGATACGATCAACGTCAAGCTGGACATCGTATTCGTGCCGTGGGCTGACTTGGGGCAGAAGACACAGGTGACCCTTGCTTCTGGTGAAAATATCGATCTGATCTTCGATGCACCATGGCTGCATATCAATCAAATGATTGCAGACGGCTACTATGAGCCGCTAGATGATCTGCTCAAGCAGTATGGCAAGAACGTGTTAGAGAAGCGTCCACAGCAAATGTGGGATGCGAACAAGTATGACGGCAAAATCATGGCAGTGCCGCTTGGATTAGTCTACATGGCGGGTAACGCTTATGTCGTGCGCAAGGATATTCGTGAGAAGCTGGGTGTGCCGCCTATCAAGACCTATAAGGAGTTAATTGATTTTGCTTACAAGGTGAAGGATAAGGAGCCGGGCATTGCGCCGTTTACGGCGGCAGGAACTACCGGGCAGCAGACGTTTTCAATTGTCAGCCAGCGCAGTCTGCATGATTACGATACGCATGTACGATTTACCCATGCACTCGGAAGCAGTCTGACCTTATACTACAAAAATAATGATGGCAAGGTGTTCAATCTGTTCGAGGATAAGGAGCCGATTATGACTTGGCTGAAGGAGGCCAGACAGATGTATACAGATGGCCTCGTATACAAGGACATATTAACAGCGAAGGATTTCATTCAGCCTTTCATGAGCGGGAAAGCCGCTATCGTGACGAAGGGATCGTTCGGTACAGGACTCTCCTTCGATCAGCAGTTCAAGAGCAATGTTCCGAACGGTGCTCTGGAGACCGTGACCTTCTTCGATCCGACCAAAGGGGCAAATATCTCGAACTTCAAGCAGTGGAACTTCCTCGCCGTTCCGAAGGTAAGCAAAAATAAGGAACGCGCTGTCATGTTTATGGATTGGGCGAATCAGAAGGAAAATTATGATCTGCTGTCCTACGGGATACAAGGGAAACATTGGGAAGCTCTTGGCGACAAAGAATTCAAATTGCTCGATACGAAGGGGTATTCGCAATTCGGCTATGTATGGGTATGGAATCCAATCGATGAGCGGACAGATGTGGAAGCAGACAAAACGTACGAACACTTCGATGCTGTACTCCGCGATGCAGACAGCTTCACGAAGGATATTCTGACGGGATTTGAATTTGATTCCTCTGCTGTACAGAATGACCTTAGCCAATATAATACGGTCGAAGCGAAGTACTATCCTGCGTTGTTCAATGGCGTCCTCGATCCTGAGGAGACACTGAAGAAGTTCGAGGCTGAGGCAGGGCCTTCCCTCAAGCGGATTCAGCAGGAGCTGCAGCGTCAAATCGATGCCTTCTTGGCAAAGAAGTAGCTCATCACTGCAAAAAAAGAGGCTATCCAGAAGTCTTGCGACTTCAAGGATAGCCTCTTCGTTCTTCTTACAAGTAACCCCAGATCATCGTGAACAGTGTACCGAACAACGTCACGAGAGCTACGAATAATGCGTAAAGAATATTCGTATAGTTGGCTGTTTTCGTTGTCTTATCTTCATCGATATGCATGAACAGGAACAATTGCACGGCAGCCTGGATAGCTGCGCAGATGATCAAGATTGTAAGTCCTGTTGTGAATGACATATCCCATACAATGACGGCTAACGCAACGACAGAAAGGACGAGAGAGAAGACATAACCCATTACATGACGTATCGGGAATAGTTGTTTCATATCACATCATTCCTTTCAAGTATACGAAGCTGAAGATAAAGATCCATACTACGTCAAGGAAGTGCCAGTACAGCGAGAAGATGAACGACTTGTTCGCTGTATCATGTGTAAATCCTTCACGCTTGATTTGCATCATCAATCCGGATCCCCACAGAAGACCCATCGTTACGTGCGCACCGTGTGTTCCAAGCAAGACGAACAAGCTGGATAGGAAGGCAGAAGTTTGCAGTGTTGCACCTTCATGCACGTAAGTGACGAATTCGAAAATCTCAACGCCCAGGAAGCCTAGGCCGAGCAGCAGCGTGATTCCGAAGAAGACCATGGCTGGCTTCTTCAGCTTCATGCGCATACTGTGAATCGCAAGTCCGCAAGTGAAGCTACTCGTTAAGAGCAGGAATGTCTCCAGCAATACAGGCTTGATTTCAAAGATTTCTTTGGCAGACGGGCCGTTGCCCGTACGAGTCCACAGTGTAAAGTAAACGGCGAACAAAGTCGCGAAGAGTACAATCTCCGCGCCGAGGAACAGCCAGAAGCCGAAGATTCGGTTACGGTTCTCCTCTGTCTGATATTCTAGCGGCAGCGTATTATCGATCTTCATGCTCTATCACCCCGCAATTGTTGTTCCGTCTTTTTGATTTCCTTCACCGAGATATGGCGGCCATGATCCCGTTCAAAGGAACGTACTGCAAGCATAATCAGAATGAGGAAGCTTGTGATAATGGCAGGTGTCCACCACATAAATACCATAAAGAATCCCCAGAAGAAGAAGATAACACCGAGAATGAACGGCTGGCCGTTATTGTTCGGCATATGGATTTCTTCAAGCTCACCTTCGAACAATGGTTGCTTGTTCTTTTTCCAGAGCCAGAAGGCATCAAGGCTCTTCACCTTTGGAACGATAGCAAAGTTATATTCAGGCACCGGACTGTGCGTTGCCCATTCAAGCGAGCGTGCATCCCACGGATCGCTCGTTGTATCTCTTGGCTGGTAGCGGAAGCTCCAGTAAATGTTGTACACGAGAATCGCGAAGCCGATAGCAAGACCGACAGAACCGATTGTTGCAAGCAAGTTGAGCGGGCCGAAGCCAGTTTCTGCAGAGTACGTGTACATACGGCGTGTCATACCTTTCAGTCCTAAGAAGAACAATGGAAGGAATGTCACGTTAAAGAAGATTGCGATGAACCAGAAGCTGATCTTACCAAGACGCTCGTTCAGGCGGAAGCCGAACAATTTAGGGAACCAGTAGTACATACCTGCGATAACCGCAAATACGGTACCTGGAATCAATACGTAGTGGAAGTGAGCAACCAAGAACATCGTATTGTGATACTGATAGTCAGCACTTGCCATTGCAAGCATAACGCCCGTTACGCCACCAATCGTGAAGATTGGAATGAAGGCAAGGGAGTACAGCATCGGTGTTGTGAACTGTATCTTACCCTTTCGTAGGGTGAACAGCCAGTTAAATATCTTAACCCCGGTCGGAATCGAGATCGCCATCGTACTAACGGAGAAGAATCCGTTAACCATTGCGCCGTGACCCATCGTGTAGAAGTGATGCGCCCACACGAGGAAGGACAAGAGCGAGATGGCTACCATACTGACAACCATCGATTTGTAACCGTACAAGTTCTTGCGAGAGAACGTTGAGATAATTTCACTATATATACCGAAGGCCGGCAAGATAACGATATATACCTCAGGATGTCCCCATACCCAGAACAGGTTGGCCCAGAGCATATCCATACCGCCGTTGGCCATCGAGAAGAACTGAGAGCCGAACATGCGGTCGAATGTCATAAGCGCAAGCGCTACAGTCAATACAGGGAATGCGAACAAAATGATAACGTTCGTGATCAGAACCGACCACGTGAACATTGGCATTTTCATCAATGTCATGCCAGGTGCGCGCATTCTCAAGATCGTAACGATGAAGTTGACGCCTGTCATCAAAGTACCAAGACCTGCAATCTGCAATGCGATCGCATAGAAGTTATTCCCGATCTTCGGTGCAAGCTCAGGACCTGCAAGCGGGAAGTAAGATGTCCAGCCCGCATCCGGGGAGCCCCCGATAACGAACGAGATGTTGAACAGCATTGCTCCCCAGAAGAACAGCCAGAAGCTGACTGCGTTCAGGCGAGGGAATGCGACGTCGCGTGCCCCGATTTGGAGCGGAATAACTACGTTCATCAAGCCGATAATAAATGGCATCGCCATAAAGAGAATCATAATAACGCCGTGCGTTGTAAATACTTCATTATAGTGCTGGGCATCCAGGAACTTCATATCAGGTGCAGCCAGCTGCGTACGCATCATCAGAGCGTCCATACCGCCGCGGAACAGCATGACCAGGGCACTCAGGATGTACATGATACCGATTTTCTTATGGTCAACGGTTGTCAGCCATTCCCGCCACAGATAGCCCCATTTTTTGAAATAGGTCAAGCTGAAGATGATGGCTATCGTCACGAGCACGATGCTGGCCATAGCGCCATAAATCATCGGTTCGCCGGTAACGAAAAATTCGTCCCATTTCATAGTCTCAAATTACTCCTTTCTTGTTCAATCTAGTTGCCATGTTGAGAATGATCCATCTCTTGGTGTTCATCGTTGGAATGTTCCATGTTCGAATGATCCATTTTCGAGTGGTCCATTTCTTTATCCGATTCCTTATGAGAGTCGTCATGAGACGATCCACCATGATTGTGGCCACCATGTTCGCCCTCTGGTGCTGGTCTGAATGTCAAGTGTGTGGAGGAATAAGATTTCCGTCCTACAAATTCGGTCTTCAGCAAGGAGTTGAATTCCTCTTCTGTCAATTCAGAAGCGGTACCCTTCACTTCTTTTACCCACTCTGTGTACTTGGTAGGGGACATTGCGAGCACTTCGAATTGCATGTGTGCAAAGCCTTTACCGCTGAAGTTCGAGTTTTTACCCATAAATGAACCTTCATGATCAGCTGCAAGGTGAAGTGTCGTCACCATGTCGCTCATCGCGTACTTCTGACCGCCAAGCTGCGGTACCCAGAAGCTTGTAATCGGTCCGTAAGAATAGAGACGGAACTCGATTGGGCGATTCGTAGGGATATTCAGATAGTTCACTGTTTCAATGCCTTCTTCTGGATAGCTGAAATGCCATTTGAAGTTGGATGATGCGGCATAGATAACGAGTGGCTTCTGATTGTCATAGCCTTCTGGAGGCGATTCTACTGCAACAGTAGAGCGAATCGTCACAACAGATAGCACGGTTACAATAATGACCGGAATTAACGTCCACGTAATCTCCAGCCACTTGCTTCCTTCCTCATGAGGAGGCTCATAATCAGGTGCTGATTTTGAAGCGCGATACTTCGTTAACATGAAAATATAAAGTGCATACACGACGAACAAAATTCCTGCCATCATAATCATGGAGAAAATAATGACGTCGGACTGCGTCTTGGCCTGAGGACCTTTCGGATTCAAAACATCTAATGAATCACAACCGGTCAAGAGGACAAGAAGAGCTGCGAATAAGGTGAATAACAACCCTTTCTTTTTCATCAAGGTACCCCTTTCTCTGTTGGTTGGCTTTATATATAGTAGGAAATCGGGATATTGTAACCATGCTATATCTTATTAGGAAGCACTCTGAATTACAAATGACATAGTGATCCTTAGTTGACATAGATATCCAAATAAGGATCTAATTTTCCTGCCCAAATTAAGTCCAAAAGCCGAAAAAGTGATAAATATCATTGAATTTCCGCCAAAATCGCCGTTTTTGAAATTTGTTCATAATTGCCCCTAAGACCATCAAGTGTACCAATACTGTCACAATTGTGCGCCCTTCAAAAGCGGTAAAACCCACATTATTCCTCAATTTTAAAGGATTTGTGTACAACAGAAGTGAATGTGCAAGTTGGTATGAACCGTGGTAGATAAGCAATAGGGAGATCCGAATTGCTCGTTCTAGCGCACGCTCGCTCCGTTTTGTAATACATCGTTTACGAACAGCACAGAATAACCATTCATAACGATTGTTAGGAAATAATTCTAATTTTAAGTAGGATAGAGTGTTTTTAGCTCTAATTACTCGTGAATTCGCGGGTTTTCGCTAGAATACGACACTTTATGAGGTAGAATATATCATCCGCTATCCGAGGAAGGCGGATTTTGATATATTTTTATGTGGGTTCAAGAACAGTGGCGGTACACCAATTTATTTGCGAAACATGGGGGTAACGAGGTGAAGGTTGGGCAATTTCTTAGGTTAGTTGAAATCCAAACGAAAGTAGCGAGCATGATACCGTTCTTCATCGGAACGTTATACGCGCTATATCGATTTCATGAATTTCGGCTAGTTCCATTTCTACTTATGTTCGCCTCATTATTGTCTTTCGACATGGCGACCACGGCCATTAATAATTATATTGATTACAAAAAGGCGATTAAAACACACGGATATGGTTATGAAGTACACAATGCGATTGTATCCTATGGACTTAAGGAGTCAACGGTAGTCGGGGTCATTGCGACGCTTCTTGTAACGGCCATAAGTTCTGGGGTTGCCTTGGTGCTGCAGACGGATATTCTTATTCTTGGGTTAGGAGGCTTGTCATTCCTTGTAGGTTTCCTCTATTCGCTGGGTCCGATTGCGATATCACGAATGCCGCTTGGCGAGTTGTTCTCCGGATTGTTTATGGGGTTCGTTATCATTTTCATTTCTACATACATACATGTAGACAAGGAACAGCTTGTATCACTGGCGATTGACTTCCGGATGGCTCATCTCGATATCAATCTAATAGAAGTGCTGTTGGTGTTCGCGATATCGATTCCAGCTGTTCTGAGCATAGCGAATATTATGTTGGCCAATAATATTTGCGATATTGAGGATGATCTGGCGAACAAGCGGTATACACTGCCCGTGTATATCGGGAAGCCGAGCGCACTGATGTTGTTCCAATGGTTGTATGTGGCGGCGTACCTGGACGTCATTGTCCTCTTTGCCATCGGGGTGCACCCCTTGCTGTTGCTGCTTATTGTGGCGACGTTCATTCCTGTACGAAGAAATATGAAGAAATTCATAACGAAGCAGACGAAGGAACATACCTTTGTACTGGCCGTGAAGAACTTCATTCTGATGAATGCTGCTCGTATCCTTGTGTTGGGATTAGCAATCTTATTCTCTTGAAAATAAGACAAGGGATGTGCCGCTTGGCACATCCCTTGTCTTATTTGTCCGCAAAAAGACGTCATCCATGTAGAACCTTGACGTCCTCCGAACCGTAAAGGTGAATGATCACCTACACTCGCCCCATCAATTGATTTGCGGTAATGATGGCTTTCTCTTCTCTCGTCAGAGACTTAAAGACGAGATCATAAGAGTGGTCAATGAGCATCTGAATATCTTGATCACTTAAGCTGCCATTGAGCGCCACCGTGTTCCAATGTCGCTTGTTCATGTGATAACCCGGTGTGATCTCGGCGAATTGCTCGCGCAGGGACTCGGCACGGAAGGGGTCACACTTCAACGTAACACTTGGAGAACCGTCCGTTTCACGGAACAAAGCAAACATTTTGCCGCCTACACGAAATACGGGAATTTCGTCACCGAACGGGTAGGTTAGACGAGCGCCTTGTTTGTCAAAACAATAGTCAATCCAATCCTGCATGTCGAAACATTCCTTTTCATAGATGAAGATAGTTATCTTTAGCATATCGAAAGGTTGATAGAAATGCAACGGGGCGGATTGACTTCTGTAAGTTCATTTAAAAAAATTGTCGAATTTGCTAAAAATACGGCGATAGATTTCTCTTGTTGCGGAAAGGTAGAGTTGGAGAAGGAAATGGACTATCCATGAATTCGGATCGGCAGGCTGGAGAGTTTGTGGCTGTGATCAGGCATATGCTCGTCAAGGTGGAAGGTTTCCGATGCGGAAGCGAAAGGGAACCGCTTGACGAAGGATGTTAGTGCATATTCTGCCTCCAGCCGGGCAAGTGGTGCGCCAAGACAGAAATGATGTCCGCTACCGAAGGTCAAATGCTTGTCGTTGCCTATGCGATGAATATCAAATTTCTCTGGATGGGCAAATTGTCTGTCGTCCCGATTCGCGGAACTCATCCAAGCGATCACGATCTGCCCCTTCTTCATAGGCGGGCCGAACACATTCGTATCCTGCGTGATTGTACGATCAATGGATATGTGGAACCGGTGGCGCAGTGTTTCGTCGATCGCTTGCGGGGCAAGCTCAGGATGTTGGCGCAGCTCTTTATAAGCAGACGGTTGATCATAGAGCAGACTATAGAAACAATTCGTAATGAGTGTAGTTGTCGTTTCATTTCCGGCACCCAAGAGACCGATACCGGTTCTTGCGATTTCCTCATCGGTCAATCGGCTTCCTTCGTATTCTGCCATGGTCAGGTCGGATAAGATGTCGTCTTGAGGGTGTGCTCGTTTCTCCAAAACAAGGGGGAGTAAATATGCTGAGAATTCTTTAATGGCCGTTTCTTTTTGAAGCTTCTGCAGCTCAATGCTCCCCCGATGATGGCCCATGAACAAAATGTTAGACCAGTGTTTGATCTGTTCCCAATCCCGTGACGGCACGCCAAGCAGGTTGGCAATTACGGTCACAGGCAGCGGGACAGCGTATGCCTTCACAATGTCCACCGTGCTCTGTGATTGCATGTTGTCAAGTAATCCATCGACGATTGCTTGAATTTTCGGCTTCCACTGATCCAAGCTGCGTGGAACGAATGCTTTGGCAATAAGCGAACGGCGCTTCCGATGTATCGGCGGATCCGAGAGGGTCAGGCTGATACCGCTGTTATCCCTCGGAACGGGGACGATACTACGCTCGCGTACGCTGGAGAAGAGTTGATGATCCGAGAGAACTCGTTTTGCATCCTCATAGCGGAATACATTCCACACATCCTGCTCTGCGTCGTAATAGACAGGGTTCTTTTCACGCATATGCTGGAACCAGGCATACGGATTCCACAACTGCTCTTTCGTTTTGAACCCAGTAATCTCATGAATAAAAATTTCACCCTTTGTTTTCAATTGATTTACCTCCTCCGTAATTGTATAGCTGGTCGTTAAGAGTTTCGATCCAGTCCAGTTCGTTTTGAAGCTTCTTGATCAGGAATTGAAACGTGCTCATGGCGAACGGTTTGCCTTCGGTGAGTGACTGTCCTTGGGTAATGATTTCGAGCTGGCTGCGAAGATAATCGGTTCGGGCGTTCAAAATCGCCTGCTGTTCGGGAAGCTGCAAATAATCGAACAAACTAACGCGAATAATGAATTCATTCTCATGAGCTGCAAATTCAGGGGGGAATTCCCGCAGCAGCTTATGGAACATCTTTTTTCCTAGCTCGGTAATGGCGTACATGTGGCGGGAAGGCTTCCCAGGCTGGGCGTCCACTTCTTTCGCAATGGCTCCCATCTGTTCGAACTTGCGAAGGGAGGGATAGAGCATATTGTTGTTGACACGGATGGTGTCAGCGAACAGACGCTCCAACTGCTTCTTTACCTCATAGCCGTGCTTGGGCTTAATCATGAGATGATGAAGCAACAATATATCGATGTACATATGTCCTCCTGTTCGTATATAAATTAGAGCATAGGTTATTTTAACCTATGCTCAGGGATAATTGATCATATGCGGCTTAGTAAATGTAAATACATGTAAAAAGTGTGAATTATCTATTTGTCGGGACGATACACCATGCAGTATTGTTGGGATACGCTGTTCCCGGGCATTGGGATTGTATCCACCACTTCGAATCCATAATGTCCATACAAGGAAATATTGCTCGGGTTATGTGTCTCCAGCGTGCAAGGAATGCCACGCGCATCGCACTCAGAGAGCAAGGGCCTCATCAATTGGCTGACGAAACCCTGGCCGCGGCATTGCGGCTGCACGACAAGCATGTCCAAATGGATATAATCCTGCTCGTTCAGTTCGGATATCCAGGCGGAGCTCATGGAGTTAAGCGTCGACAGTCCACGTAGAAATTGATGGAAGCTGATATAACGGCACATCGGGATTGATTTGATAATAGCACAAGCAATTCGGTACAAGTACCTTGCATGCGAGAACCGGGACACTCCTGCCCGCTCAGAGCGGAACACGAGGGCAACGGCTTCAAGCCGTTCGGATGTTGCATACAGGTCGGCTTCCTCATACAGCATGGCAATATAGTTGCGGAAGAAGATGATGAGCACCTCAAGGCGGGTTGTCCGATCCGGAAGCATGTGCTCATATAGCGGGTCATCCATGAAGCTTTGCGCAAGGACGACGGCAGCTTGGCGGATATCTGTGCGGCGTAGTTTTACGGAGTAAGGTTCGGCAGTTCTGTTCGTTGTAACGTTAGCGTGACTTGCTCTTGAATTACAAATGGTTCCACCTCGGATCATGATTCAATGTAAATAAGGCTCCACGTTAGGCTTTCTTTGCTTGTTCATTTAGTCTGCCGAATTTCGGAAACCCCCTGTCTATCGTACTGCTGCACATTCGTCTAAGTCAACGCATGCGCCCGTCCTTCTGTTTGGCGTTGTAGATAAAGTTAGAGTATGCAGGATGAATGATTCCCCTATATAGTAAACAAGCCGTGCAGGACTCCTTACCGCGATTGAATGCGGCTTCGGGATCTTTTGCGCGGCTTTTCTTTTTTTTATTTGTTAGTGCTGTGCTGCTTTCCCGGCAAGCTCGAACCCGGGTTGCCTTCGCCATGGCGCTGCTGGTTGCGCTTCGCCTTCTGCTGATCCTCGTGCAGCTTATCCACGAATTGCTTGGTGTCTTCCATTGAACAGATCCCTCCTTGTTAGGCATTCCTTGATACTATAACCGGTTGAAGGGAAAATCATGTCCACATAAGTGGGATTTATTGAATTGTGGCTCCTGTTACTTGTTCCGCTTTATCAAATAGATGATGCCTAAAATAGCGGCATAGGTATAGGTGAACACCCTTGAAGTCATTTTCATGGTTTCATCATCGGTAAATAGTTGGATGAAAAAATTAATGCCCAGAACGATGCCGAAACCGATGTAAACTCCTTTGTAAAATTCCGAATAAATTCCCTTCGATTTTTGCGCTTCGTCTGGTTGTTGCCTATCGTCCTTTCTCTTTAGAAGGATTATCAAAATAAAGAAATATAAAATGGCGCTCGAAACGGCAATGTCTTTTATGAGTGGATTGGGATTGAAAAGGTAAGCGAAAATGGCAAATGCTACGATGACCGCCAACAGAATGTAATTGACTGTAGTTTTTTTCAATTTAAATCACTCCTGTTTGAGCCGATCCGAATTTCGTTGAAGTGGAAAGAGCTCTTGCTGCAATTGAAAGAATACCTGACGATGTCATTCAACGCGGCTCTGATGCGATCATGGAATGGTTCAATACGAATACGGAATTTCGCATCTCTGAGTATGGGACGAGCGGAATTGTTGGTTGCGCGTCTGCAATAGGATTGGCTGTGGCAGCTCTTGTTTTTGCACCAGCTAAGATTACCAAAATAAAAGACGCCATTAAGGCAGCCGGCGGAACCGTGAAGTTCGTGACAAAAGTGCTGGAAACCTACAAATTGGCCAAAGGAATGGGCTTGTCTACGATGGAGGCTATCAAAATGGGTGTGCAAGAGCGGTGAGGTCTATTTTTATTCGATCAAATCACACTCCCTCCTTTTTTATTAGATCATATTATTACACTGTCTCTATATGACTCCTAACAAATTTCGTGAAAGATAGAATCTGATGGTTATTCATATGATATGTGATCGTGCAGTATAAAGCAAAATGCCAGGTGCATGGCTCCAAAAAAAGAGCTATTCTGCTTTATACGTAGTATAAAGCGAATAGCCCTATGCGGTAGGTGAAGAAAGCAAATTAAAAAGTTACACGATTGTCTCGTTCAGCCATTGGTCCATTGTGTGGCGTCGCGATAAGGAGTATCTCTGGGCATTCACGATCGCATCCATCGCATGGAATGGGGAACGTGGAGCCTCTTCTTGCGCGCGCTCTCGCATCCATTGCAGTGTCTCCGGATGTCGGGAGAAAATCGACAACTGTGCAACCAATTCTTCTGCATCTTCCGCACAGCAGGCAACCCCGCTGCGCAGCAAGTAGCGAATGTTATCCTGTTCTTGACCAGGAAGTGGCTTATAGACGAGCAGTGGCAGCTGTTGGACAACTGCCTCGGAGGTAGTAACACCGCCGGATTTCGTAATCATTAGGTCGGACATCGCCATATATTCGTGCACAGGCTTCACATAGCCTTCAATACGAACATGCAGCGGGCTGGATTCGGCCCAGCGTTCTAATTGTGAACGAAGCTTGTCGTTGCTGCCGCAAATGATGATAAATTGCATATCCTGTGCCCATCCAGCTTGCTCAATGACATCCAACATGGATGGATCCATCAAACCGCAGCCACCGCCCATCAGGAGAACGGTCAGCTTGGAGGAATCAAGTTCATACTTCTTGCGCAGTTCTGTCTTCGAATACGATTCATAGAAGGCGGGACGAACCGGAATTCCCGTCACCTGAATGCGGGATTGAGGAACACCCTGCTCAATCAATTGCGTCTTGGCATCTTCAGAGCCAGCTAAATATAAATCTGTATAGGGATGCAGCCAGAAGCTGTGATCTGTATGGTCAGTAATGACCGTGACAGCTGGGCAATCAATCATGCCGCGCTCCTTCAGCTTCGATACTGCTGCACTGGCAGCAGGGAACGTACTGACAATGACAGTTGGCTTCATCTGCTCTACGAGCTTTATCAGCGGGCGCAAGCTTGTGAAGCGAACTCCCTTCAATAATTGTGCAAGCTTGCGATCCTTGCGGGTCATATTGAACAAATACCCGTACATGCTAGGGAACAGCTTCACCCATTGTACGAAGCAATACGTGCCGACACTGTGCAAGTGAGGAGATACCTGTTCCATATAATCAACAACGTGTACATCTGCTTCTGTGCCGTACCAGCGTTCAGCCGTTTCTTTAATTGCTTGTGCAGTCTGCATATGGCCGTGGCCAATCGAGCCTGATAGTACAAGCACCTTCGCCCTGCCCGGTGTGGACGGTGCTTCCATCCGTTCGAACATGTTCATAACACTCCTTCGCCGTAGTTGAGTCTTCGTCTATATATTCGATTGCGCTGATCTGCCAATCGTTTCCTTGTTATCTGGTACTAATATCGTATCCTAACTCCTCATTCATGAAAATGGCCCTCAGTTCGGTTATATCCTAGACCTGAGTCGGGCAAGCTGTCCGGACTCTATTCCAGTTCTATCCGCTATTGGTCCTATTTATGGGTATTTTCAGCTTTTTTTATTACTTACCTTTTCCAATGGGATTTGACCCAAAATTAAGTAATTGTTCTATAATGAACGAGAAGGTCTGAGAAAGGTGTGAGTCTGGCATGCAGCATAAGCTGTTGATCGTAGAAGATGACGCTTCTATTGTAGAAATGGTATCGGATTATTTGAGTAGGGAAGGATTTTATGTAGTGACCGCAACCAATGGTGAAGAAGGCATGGCCAAGTTCACCTCTGACACATACGATATGATGATTGTCGATCTGATGATGCCGAAGCTAGATGGATTTGAGATGATTAAGCTTGTTCGAGAGCGGAGCGCAATCCCTATTCTCATTATGTCCGCGAAGGACAGCGATGTAGACAAGGCACTCGGACTTGGCTTCGGTGCAGATGATTATATCGCGAAGCCCTTCTCGATGATAGAGATCTCTGCGAGAATCAAGGCAGCAATTAGACGCGCTACGAAGTATGTTCAGATCGATATGGTGAAGCCAATGCCCGAACAGAATGTCATTCAGGCAGGTCAACTGCTAATCGATCTTGATAATTATCTTGTACAGAAGCATGAAGAAACTATGAAACTCACTTCCAAAGAATTCGATATTTTAAAGTTATTCGTAACCAATCCGAATCGTGTGTTCACAAAAGCACAAATATATGGATTTGTATGGAACGATGAATACTATGGCGATGAAAATGTCATTAACGTTCACATTCGCCGGCTGCGGGAGAAGATTGAGGACGATCCGTCGAATCCTATCCATATTAAGACCTTGTGGGGGATTGGCTACAAGTGGGAAGGTTGAGCAATGATGATAACGGGCCTTTTATCTATATGTATGGTAATCCTGTTGATCGTAGTCTACACGCAGCATGCGAATCATTCAAGACGCAATCGGCAATTAACAGAAATTCAAAAAAAGCTGGCACAAATTCATGGAACACAATCTGCGGAGAAGCTCCTGCTGTTCACGGATGATAAGCAGATTATTGGGGTCATTGAGCAAATAAATGAATTACTGAACGATCATGAGAAGGCACTGGCGAATTACGCGAAGACGGAGATCGCGATGAGGAAGATGATATCGAACATCTCTCATGATCTGAAGACTCCGCTTACTGTTGTACTTGGTTACTTGGAGACGCTGAATCTGAGCAGTGAGCGCATTAGTGACGAAGAACGGAATCGCCTGCTCACACGGGTGCATGGCAAGACGGTAGAAGTGATAGAGCTTATACATACCTTTTTTGATTTAGCGAAGCTGGAATCTGGGGACAAGCATGTCGAGCTGACTCGAGTCGATATGGGCGAGCTATGCCGCAAGAATATTCTCCAATTTTATGAGCGGCTTACAAAGAAGGGGTTCGAGGTTGATATTCAGATTCCGGAAGCCTCTCTCTATGCGAGGGGAAATGAAGACGCACTGGATCGCATGCTGAACAATCTCATTTCCAATGCGATAGAGTATGGGGCTGATGGCCGTGTGCTGGGCATAGCCCTGCGCAGTGATGATACGCATCTATTCGTAGATGTATGGGATCGTGGCAAGGGGATTCCTGAACAGCACCAAGACCGTGTATTTGAGCGCATGTATACGCTGGAGGATTCCCGCAATAAAAATTATGAAGGCAGCGGACTAGGGCTAACCATTACGAAGCGGCTCGCTGAATCA
>Ga0209566_100382_pt1 | contig 36008 bp, 38 predicted proteins | sample Araplavi_mTSA_r2_2_FD_184287 | JGI IMG/M metagenome (GOLD analysis project Ga0209566, IMG submission 184287) | Arabidopsis root microbial communities from North Carolina, USA - plate scrape CL_Cvi_mTSA_r2 (SPAdes) (version 2) | ecosystem: Host-associated > Plants > Roots > Endosphere | place...
AATTCAATATTGATCTATCTGGGGCATCACACTTAATAGCACTAAAGAAACAAAATAAGATAGATAGTTAAAAATACAGCGGCATAGTCTAGGACTTTATTTTCTCATCCTGGTTGTAGAGATAACTTTTAATTTAAATCAAGCTTGACTGTATCGCGGCTCGTCCAGTTTAACGTCAGGGCAGGACATATGTATCAAACATCTTATTTTGTGAAGATATCCGTAGACAGAAAGAGATCCACAGCAACGGGCCGTGGATCTTAATTTATATATAAAGGGGGTCAAGTTCTATTATAGGCTTGATTTATTAATGCCAGATGAAAACAAGATTTCATTCTGATTACAAATGCTTTGATAGCTACACATCTACACAAAAGCTTGTACAATTAATCGATGTTGCTCAGGTGTCAAACGGAGCACGAATTTTCGAAAACTTTCTTTTGGGCTATAACCTAGAGCCGAATCTTCAACTGTACCATATATTGATATTGGTCAAATAGCAGCACGTTCCCTCACTCATTTAAAGCCACCTCTCAGGACATAGGGGTGGTTGTTTCACATTCAAGCCCAATGTATGATTCTACTTAAAAGCGTACATTGGTAAAAATAGAAAGGCGCTCAACCGTTCTTAAATACACGCTAAGCCTTCAATCCTTTCTGGCAGGGCGCTTAAGCTTTGGGTCTTCAATACATGATAAAAGCCCCTTATCGGGGCTTTACAATTCCGCAAACGTAGCGTTGATTTCATTATTTACTTATAGTACACGACGTGCCGTTGCGTAATGGTTACTCCACCAACCGGAGTTCATATCTGAAATAGTTACTCCCGGGCTGCCATAGGTGCTAAGAAATTTACCGTTACCTATATAGATTCCTACGTGATGAATCGGTGAGTAAAAGAACACCAAGTCGCCGGGCTGCAGTTGATCCCGCGGTACAAATTTACCAACATGTGATTGGGCGCTTGAAGTACGAGGCAAGTTAATTCCGTATTTTTTGAAAACGAATTGTGTGAATGAAGAACAGTCAAAAGTACGAGTGTTGCCTGATGCTGAACCGAATTTATATGGTGTATGCATATAATGTTCACCGGTAGAAATGATATTACTCGCAATAGAGCTAGTGGCAGTAGCAGCGTGAGTTGTTGTTGGTGTGATCGTCATAGCGCCACCTGTGAAGATGGATAAACTAAGGGCAAAAGTCGCGATTGTCTTGTAAACTTTTTTCATGAGTGTATCCTCCATTGTTGGCTCAATGGCCTGTGTTTTGTTGTCCTGAAATCACTATACCACACGATTTACGCCCTAAAATTTACCGCTATGTCTGTTAAAGTAAGCGCGGCAACGATTCAACCAGCTTTATGAGAATTTGCTAAGAATTGCATGAGATGATTCTTATTGACTTGGAGAGCGAGAACCAGAAGCGGTTCGTCCGGGTGTACCTTGAAGAACACTATGGCCTGGACATAAGGGATTGGCACGCTGCCTCTGCGGAGGCACTTCGCGTCTAGCAAGCACGGGGCTACTACATCGATCCGGAGAAGGATGCTTTCATTCTGCCGCAAGAGCCATGAAACGCTGTACGAAAGGAGGAAGTGAACATGGACAAGGGATAATCAAATCGCTCCAAAAAGGCGAACTGGGGCGGTGAATGGTTGGACGGCTGTTTTAACGAATTGGACCTATTGCTGAAGATATCTGCCAGTTAGCTGAGAAGGCTGCCGTTATTATTGGATGTGGGTCTTAACTTTTTAATTTTAAAAGGAGGTCGATTTCTATTAATTACTTGGTTGGTGGTGTGAAAAACTCATCATATGCAGCCTGATCCACGGCTACATCTTGAATTTTAATAATTTTGTCATCCTTAATCTTGAAGTGCATGATGACTGCCGGAACAATTCGAGGCGTCGAATCCCACTTACGATCCATTCGGATGTATTCTCTGACGAAAACATCTGTTTTGCTGTAGTTCTCTAAAGCTAAGCCATATTGAGCTTGTTTGAGTTATTATTTTAGTTAATCAACAGGTCTGAAATTACACAGTTCCTACCTGTTCCCTTCGCTTTGTATAACGCCTTGTCTACTATCATAAACATGTCATCAATTTTCTTTACTTCTTCATTGATTAACGCCAAACCTATACTGACAGTGGTATTAAATTGGTTTCCGCGATGAGTAACAAATAACTCCTCTACTTGTTGTCTTAACAGTTCAGCTAATTGCATCAGATTAGATAGGTCTGTATCCGGAACGACAGCAACAAATTCATCACCGGCATACCGAAAGACTGTACCACCTTTCCTAAGCCCATTAGAAATGATATTACCTAGATTAATTAGTAATAAGTCGCCTGCTTGATGCCCGAATGAATCATTTATGTACTTGAATTTATCAACATCAATCAAAAGAATTCCAAAGCTATGTCTTTTGTCGTTAGTTAATAATTTTTGCAGATAGTCTTCCATTGCCCTGCGATTAGGAATACCTGTGAGTGAATCCGTATATGCTTGTTTTTTAATTTCTAAAGCTTGTTTATGTGTAATAAGCCAAAAATATCCAAGTGCTGTGCTTATATTTAACAAAAGAGAGGCAAGCAATCCTAAAGCCTGTATTGTTCCCGAATTTAAATAATCTGCATACTCACCTTGCACAGTGACAGCTACCATTCTATATATTAATATGAATACATTGAAGGTCAATAGTGCTATAAAAAGTTGGATTGGTGTATCTGCTTTTGTACAAAGTTTTTTTAGCATGAAAATACATAGCAAAGAAATTATTAATGAGCCTGAATTATATACTAAAATTCTAGACGATATCGAAGGAACGATAAAATAAAAATACAAGTAAAATATAGATTGTAAAAATACAATCACGGCCGATATCGCACCAAAATACCCTTTCTTATCTATATAATGAGAAACACCTTGTTGCATTGCTAAATAACTTACTGATATACAAATATTCGCAATAATCACGGATAAAAAATCGGGCACTATTCCCCTAAAGGCTGTCAAAACTGCACCTAGACTAACAAGTGTTAAATTCAAACTCCAATAGCCAATAATTTTTCGCATGGATTTAGCATAGTGCCAAACTAATGATAAAATAATTCCATTCAAGATTGCTACCGCCGTTTGAATGACAAATAATGTTCGTATATCAATATTCATTACATCCTCCTTTAGTGGGTAAAAAAACAAAAAAAATACTCTTAAAATAGAGTAACTACGGTGAAGGAATCAATAATGATTTCGGTAACCCGCCGATCATAGTTATTACCTTAGACACGAAATATAGTACGTATATATACTCGACATTTGTTCCAATGACTTCTTCGGTTGCTTGTACATTTTCAAGTTACTTTTCTGTTCCATAAGTAACTTCTTGAATGGACGCCGAAGCCGTTAATTCCTCCGACATGGCTGAGAGGCTTAGAGAGTTCTCACTAATATCTTTTATTAGATTTCTTAAACTTATAATCATCGTGTTAAATGAATAGGTTAGTAGCCTATTCTCGTCCTTTGATACATAATTACCTTGCACCGTCAGGTCACCCGTTGCAGCATTTTTCATTAAACTTTGCATTGCTCGAAGTGGTTTATTAATTAAACGTGTTATCCAATATTCAATCGCGATACATAGAAGTACACTAAATATGAAAATGATCATAAAGATCATTCTAGTTTTTGCAACACGATTCATATTGGAGTTATTCAGATCAATCGCTTTTTCTTCGCTAAGGCTTGACATTTTTAGCAAAATATTATGTCTTTGCTGATTAAGTGGTGAAAGCATTTGAAGGTAATTTGCATAAGCTTCTTCATTTTTTATTTTGTACTGCTAGTTCAACTACTTTTTTACGGTTATTCCGAATTTCTTGTGTTATATCTTTTAATTCTTTTGTTTGTCCTAATTCTTCAGGAGTCAAACTAGTTCTTCATAATTTGAAAGCAAATAATCACTTTGTTCTGCCAAATTATTAATTTCTTCTACTAATTTTTGATTACTAACATTATCGGTGCTAATCATTAGTTCTAGGAGGTAAGAGTCTTGTTCATGATAATTTGAACGAATATTATTTGTCCATTTTACAGGAAGGCTGAATTTGTAGCTATTTGATTCATTGCAGTCCAATTCAGGTATCCTACAGTAACCAAAGAGAGTACAGTAACTGCAATTAAAATATAAATTTTCACACCAATTTTGATGTTTTTTAACCTTGTCATAGTTTCTTGTAATCTCCTATTCTCCGTATATTAGAGGGGGCTATATCCTAAGTCTTATAAGCTTGAAGAAGTTATAAAAACAATTAGGTATATGAAACTACAATAGAACTAATAAATTATGGTAATATAGACATAATAACATAATGAAATTTAATATTTATGGTTAAATAGACCTATTATTAACTTGAGATACGATGGAGTTATTCCATAATTTTCAAGTATTCTTTACTTTTATTTTTTGAAAAATTAGTGATTTTAGGTGGCTTAATCTAGTAGGATTGAAGATCCTTTCGGTTTATGACTAACTAAAGAATTGTTTACAATACGCCCATTACTGTAGATAATTTGCTTACCAATACGTCCAGCTTTGACGAATACTATGAAGATATATCAGGAAAGACCGAAACTATCCCAAAATTTATGGAAACCCATATTCCTAGGACGATTAATGAACCTTGAGTAGAGACACTTTACAGCAATTACGATGCACAAAAACGAAAAGGACCATATTGCAAACAGTTATGCTTATGATTCGGCAAAAAACTTATTTGTAGCAACCCTATCAAAATTCGGATAATTATGCTGCCGCAGGAAACTTGAGCATGAAGATTCCGGACAGGGCACTTATATGATGGCACATCTGAAATCCGGATCTTTTCACAATGTCCTTCTGAAAGATCCAACGACGGATCTTATGCAGGCAAGTCACTTTAAACACGATCCCAGCCTATCAGGATTCGGCTATGGCTTGTGGGAAGACGTTCCGAGCATTTTCGAATGAAGTTAGGCACGGAGAGGCACATCACTTCCTTTGTAAGGTTGACCGTAGTAAAATCCGCCAAGAAGCTTTTAGAGAATATCAAGAAGGTCAAAGAGAACTTTCTTCATTGGGAATGAGTTTGATATTTCTATCTCATCCATCGAGATCAATTCATACACTTCTTTCATACTGTCACCTCCAGACACCTGCCTTATCTCTTCTACTCTCAATTTGGTATTTTACGACTTTTATTGAATTGTTGTGTTTATTATAAAATTTTCTTATTTTTCCAAAAAAATTCAGTGATATCGACTTACTACAACAAAGAACGAACCCAGAAAAAACGGCGATCTCTTACCAGTAAAAGACTGGGAAGGGATCGCCGCATATGTATGGCAAAGCTTCGAGCTTGCTATGACATCGTACCTAATCTATATTAAATCTCATACGGTTCCAAAGGAACGGGCTCCTTCTAAACCGTCCCCAATAAATCTAGTGAATAAAATCTGTATTTTTCAAGTAAATTAGTCTGGTAAAAAGGCCACCCTCTTGGAAAGCCGGCTGGATAAAAACAAGCATGCCTCATCCATAACATCGTCACAGATGGAGCATGCTTGCCTCTTAAATCAAAATTAGGACGTAGCAAAGCATTAATTAATTCAGGTAACTATTCAACGAGCACCCATAGGTACATCGGATTTCGGTGAGTAAATACTGATATAATCAACATGTGTATACCTAACGCTTTCCCGACAGCCTCTTCTTTGTATCTGAACTGTTTAAAATTTGTTGACGGTTACGGATTCACCAGTCGGTTTACGGTAACCGCGCGGTCTTTGACTCGATTTATCTTCTTTGCCGATCGTAATTAGCATAACAGGTATATAGTGATCTGGGATTTGCAAGGAAGTGCACAGAACCTCAGGATCGAATCCTATCATCGGACAAGTATCCCAACCGTGTTCTTTTGCATTGAGCATAAACAACATGGCAGATAAGCTAGCATTTCGAATCGCTTCATCACGCTGAAAAGATGCACCTAAAGTTTCATAAAAATTAGTAACGCTTTCGACAGTTAAATCATATTCCAGTTTATCGATAATTCCAAGATTGAGGAAGCCTTCGTTATGTTTACCTATATTTTGATAAGCGTTAAGATCCCCCAGCACAACGATGGCTGCAGATGATGATTTTACCTTATGTTGTTTACTCGCCAAATAAACTTTTTCTTTTAATTCGGGATCTGTGACAACGAGATAATGGGCATGCTGGAGGTTAAAAGCTGAGGGAGCGTATTTAACAAGAGTAAAAATATCTTCCAGTGCTTGATCAGATATTTCTATATCAGGAATGAATTTGTTGGCGGATCTTCTCTCTTTAACTAATGCAGTGAAATCTGACATATAAATGATTCCTCTTTTCCTATACTTCGATGGGTTTAATTGAAGTTTATATGATAATACTACATATTTCAATTATATCCGTTGAACAAAAGAATCTATGATGCTCGACGACAAATTGATTGTCATCCTCTCGTCTTGCCCCTTAAGTTTTAATTTGCTAATTCTCCCCACTGCCTGTCAGTTGTCCTGCTCACTTGGAAGCGTGTAACGCTGGGTCGTCTTCAGGTCATCATGTCCGGTTAGAAATGCGATCTGCTTCAGGGGAACCCCCTATTCCACTAGATTTTTGCAGAAAGTATGCCGCCGCAAGGAGTACACGGTAACTGCGGAAAGCTTGGCGTTCTTGGTTAGATTGTGAAATAAATAAAAAAACCAGCTTGTGGCTGGTATTGTTTGGTCTCTAAAATAGATTTCTACATCGATCAAGTACCTTACTTAGATAATTATTCGCTTAGGACAAAGCAGGTTACCCGGCCAAGGGCAATGGCCGGGTACATATTGTTCTAGTTTCGTGCTACTAGCCTGGTCCTGGTACCGTTCAAAAGCTTCTATAATTGCTTAATTGGGGTAACGCCAAAAAGCAGAAATCATACGCTAAAATCAATCCCAGCACTAGAACACGAGCTCATCCAGCACTACATGTACGGGGTGGTTAGGTTATATCTCACGATGGAATGGCTCGGGCCATCTCTCCCGTACACATTCAAGCTGACGGCGACACGGTATTCTGCATTGCCACTGGTACCGATACGAGTGGATTAACGGGCGATGCAGCAGCAACAGCAGTTGGCACCACCGCTGTGGTCGTACTGGAAGAAGCCAGGGTTTAAGTTCACTATAATTCCCGGCTCTATGGACGAGCACCATGGTCAAGTAAGATTTAGTTGGTGTTACGGACCACCCGACGAACCTAGAAGGATCACTGGACAAGATTTTATTCTTATTGAAGATGGTAAAATCAATTCTCTAACTTTATTCGTTAATACACCAATTTCATAAAATATAAACGACTTTTTGCGGTATTTAATCACGGAAACTGAAAAAAATGACTGACTAACCTCTTTAATCATTCTTCTATGGATTTCCTCAAACTTTTCATTAACTACACTTGTTTAAAGCTGTAGTTCAAAGTAGACGAATCTTTGAATTTTACTCAATATTTGCTGATTTGTTACGACTTACTATCAGTTTCTGTACCGCGAGAATCGGTACATATTCTTGGCCGGAATCGGCAATCTTGGGCGGAACCGGATAACGGTAGCTTGAAGCGGCAAATGAGGTACGCATTTAATAACAGGTCTCTATGTGCGCAGAAAGGGCGGCATGGCAGACGAGACGCTCTTCACCACTCTTGGAACCGCTCGGGTGCTTTAATGAAACAAGCGATAGAAAAGGTGATCAGGCATAAAAAATAAGTCCTCTCCTTTAGTTTGAAAAAGCATTTCCTTCAGCATTAGACGGAATGCATCGTATTATTGCTATCGGCGTACAGGTCACTATCATGGTGGGATAGCTCGGCTCCCAGAATTAAATGGATATATTGAAACCCCGAATATTATTTCCCGAAAACTGAATTAATGGGTAAACTCTCTGGAGACAAGTCTCAGGTTTGATCGATGAGGTGTTTTCGTCTTTCAAAATCAGGATTAGCCTGACTTTCTCGGTTTCGCTGTTCGGTCCCTCGAAGAAATAGATCCAGTACCATCCCTGAGCTTCCACCGTATCTAGTGGAGATCGGATTTGCAGATGTATTCTTAACTTTAATCGTGCTACAAGAGAGAAGGTTTTGATGGCAGCTATGACATGGAATCCCTTCTACGTCCATCCAGAGCATGAGGTACTTATACTCTACTTTTGAAAGGGTGTGATGAATTCTTTCAACTTTCCAACCTATTACCAGATCCTTGACCACGCCCGTCTTCCATTTTTATTTTCTTGAAATTTTCTTAAAGAATTATCTCTACCCAAATCTCTAACGTTATTATGTCGTCAATTGGAACCCAATCGAACCCACGTTCATGGGACAACTTGATTCTCCTCGTCCCCTGATCAAGCTTCGTGATTTGACTCAAAAGAGCTTCAGACATCACTTTTGCAATTTTCTTATTTTCAGGATAAGTAGCCATAAATGAATCCCCCACTGTCAGAACATTAGGTTAGGTCTAAGTATACTTTAGATGTGATCCCCAGTAAAAGATTCGAATTTATCATAAAAACTAAAGTCTGCTCTAGTTTATCCAGAGCAGACATTTTGAAAACTTCCTGTTTATCGCTTTGCCTTATAAAACTCATGATACAACTTCATCAGCGCCCGCTTCTCTATCCTTGAGACGTAGCTCCGACTAATCCCCAGCTCCTTCGCAATCTCCCGCTGCGTCCGCTCCTCGCCGCCAAGCTCCAACCCAAACCTGCCCACAACGACCTCTTTCTCCCGGTCATCCAATATATCTAAATTCTTATAGATTTTGCTCTTCTCAATCTTGAGCTGCACCTTCTCCACGACATCGTCGGCTTCCGTCCCGAGGATATCGATTAAGGTGATCTCATTGCCTTCTTTGTCCGTACCGATCGGATCATGCAGTGACACATCCTTGCGCGTCTTCTTCAGCGAGCGAAGATGCATCAGGATCTCGTTCTCGATACAACGCGCTGCGAAAGTCGCCAGCTTCGTGCCCTTGTTCGGCGAGAAGGACTCGATCGCTTTGATCAGCCCGATGGTGCCGATCGAGATCAAATCCTCAAGATCCTCGCCGGTATTGTCGAATTTTTTGACATTGTGGACACGATACGATGTAATTTACTTTTGTTTTACTTGACTTAAAAGGAATTGTTACTTGTTCAACTAACGTGTCCTTTAGCGTAATGAACAACTATTAAACATCCTGTCTAAACGCTGTCAGAAATTCCATAACACTCGCTTCAAATTTAACAGGGTTCTTTGCTTTTATTTCATTTAATTGTTGAAAAACAATTTCTTTAATAGCTTGATTTGCACTAGAAATCACATAGGAATAATGCTCACGCGAAGGCGAATGATTTATGATTCTCTTATGCAATATTTTCATCCATTCATTGGCATGGGGTAACATGCTAGGTAACGAATCAGCAAATACCGAAAAAGTCGTTTTGGAATCAAAAGTATCATCATACGCTTCAATTGCATGTACCAATCCAAACATAACCTCGTCTTTTTCGGTTTTATCGTGGAATCCTAAGCATAAATACTTAATATGTTCAACTTGGTTTTCTTTCAAAATCGCTGCTACTGCTTTTTCAAATCGAACAGTCTCTTGTTCAGTACGAAGCAATCGATTGTCTATTAGCATTTGAACTTCGTTTTCTATATTCATTGAATCTCCTTTTCTCTTATCTTCATGTGCTACTTAATAATTCAAGGTGATCACCACGTTAACCTGCCAGTTATTTTAACGTAAAGCTATTTACTATCATTTTTTAGATAAAATAAAAACATATCCGATAGTATCGGTCAAAAAGAGTCCTAGATGAGGAAGCGCCTCTCAAGGATCTTTCTATTTTCCATGAAAAATCTCCAGGTGATCCATACAAGTGGAGGTGAACAACAAAAGTAGACAGTAGAAAAAATAAAATGCGGTTAAACGACCTTTGTCCTGAATTCCATGGGATTGAGGCCGTTTCGTTTTGCCTGTAATCACTCGTCATTGTTAAAACTCAGCATGATTCAAGTATGCACTGATTTTTTGCAAATGAACCGAGATCTGCATTCGACCGGTTCGAATGATGCCTTTTTGGGACAAGTCCTTCAAAATCGTGGTCACCGATTCGCGCGTTACGCCGATCATATTGGCAATTTCTTGGTGGGTCAAAGGAAAATCGATTTTGACGAAGCAGTCGTTTTCCGTGCCGAACTGCTCGGATAATTTAAGCAGCAAATGCAGCACGCGATCTTCGACATTACCGATGGCCAGCTTTTCAAGTAGCTCCTCTTTCTCCTTCAGCTGATTGCTTAAAACCTTCAGAAATCGCATGGCCAGCTCCGGTCTTTTCAGGAGGAACTTTTCGAAATGCTCGCGTAGAACGGAGCAGATCAAAGTCTCTTCGATCGTTTCGATGTACATGTCGTGCGTTCCAAACGATAAGGAGTCGATTTCGCCGAACATATTGCCGCTCCCCAGGATCGCAGCCGTAAACTGCTTGCCTTCTACGTTCACTTTGAACATCCGGAGCTTGCCTGTCTTTACGAAAAACAAGCCGTCGCGATGATGTTCAGGAGTTTGGATAAGCGTGCCTTTGGGAACTGCATTAAAATGGGATATCGGAGCCATCATATCGATTTCCTTAAAATCCTCCGGAGAAAGAGAGTCAAAAATGCTGATTCTCGATAAATACCAAAGCTTATCCATGCGGTTTCAATGCCTCCTTCAATTTCTGACGGTCAAACGAATGAAATACGTGCGTACCGGCAACGATGAACGGCGTCCCGATACCGCCGAGACGAAGCATTTCGGCGAAAGCCTCCTTGTCGGTTCCGACGCTCTTGAATTGGTAAGGAATTCCTTCCTGTTGAAAGAACTTTATGGTTTCGGCGCATGCGGCGCAATGATCGGCTCCATACAATACGACATTCTTCATTTCCATCTCCCCCTTGCTCCCGTTGAGGTCATAAGAACTGGCCAGGTACGGCCGGGCTATTGAATAAGCCGATTGATTTGTTTGAAAAAAATAGAGGATAATTTCCTTCCGAATACCCGCTGATATTGCAAAATTCATTTACCGCCTGCCAATATCATGATCGCAAGCAGTTCGATTTGAATCTCTTTAAGAATTTGGATCAGGATATAAAGTTCCTTTTCGCTCACTTCTTTTACTGTGTGCTGCAGCGCCTCAGGCAGCAATTGAAATCCGCTTGCACATATATCCTGCATTCCGAAGCGAGACAACCGATCGATAAGATAATGCTCCAGCCTCTCTTCGGGCGGTAATGAAGCGATACGAAGCAACAGATGTTCAAAGTGCTCCATCATTCGCACCAGGATTGCGGCTCATAAGTCCTCCTTTTTTCGAAATGGTAATAAATGCTCGCTTTGGTCACGCCGAGCGGCTTCGATAAATCCTCGTAGCTCATGGCAACAAAGACTTTTTCTTGAATCAGCTTGAACGCCAACGAAATGATTTGATTTTTTCTGCTCTTTTCTAACTATTTAGTTAAAGGAGCAAACTTTAAACAACTCCTGAGGTATGTTGGCTGAAATGCGAGAGAGTCAAGCGAAAACGGGCTGATCAAGGTGTCTTGACCAGCCCATCTTCTTGTTGTCAAAAGGTGTTTACGCCGCTTCGAAATTAAAGGGTGATGATTTGGTAATCGTCCGCAATCAATTTCGTTATGCTGAAATGTCCTTCAACATCGGCGAAAGTCGGGAGGCCGGCGGATTTGGCATCCTCGGTCACGCCGAAAACATCCGCGCAGAAATTGCAAACTCCCGCGATGAGGCCCAGCCCTTTAGCGGCTTTGTAAAGAGGATTGAACATGTGGGATGGATCCTCCAGCTTTTTGACCCAGGTCGTACCTTGGCCGTCGAAATAAATTTTGACATCGAAATTAGCCGCGTGCAGTTCTTGGCTATACAGCAGGGCATGAGACACTCTTCCCCCTTCATTCTCCGTGGCGTGTACGATAATAGCTACTTTTTTCATGATGAACACTCCTTGTTTTTGTGATTTGTACTTCATGTGTTTATCATAACTGGAATGAGACGAATCCTTCTGCGAAATATTTCACATAATGGATGTGATTTTTCGGGTTGTGATTTTATATATACGAGTTGGGGGGCGAAATCGACATCGTGATTAAAAAATCATCGCATACTTTCCTGCATCCGATATACCCTTGCGAATAATTTCATCTGCTCGCTCTCGGTCAAAATCATGTCCTTCCACATATAATACTTCTACATTATGAATACCTATGATGTTAAGCACTTGTTTTAAATACGGGTGACTATGATCCATTTTCGTTAAAGGTCCGTGCGAATAAATACCGCCGCTAACTTGAATATGAATGGCTTTTTTACCTTTTAAATGTCCGACAGGACCATTTTCGGTGTAATGAAATGTTTTTCCGGCCACCACAATGGAATCGATAAATTCTTTTAATCGTGGTGGAATACTCCAGTTCCACATAGGAGATACAAATACGTATTTATCAGCGCTCGTTACTCGATCTATAAATTGATTTAAAGCATTCATTTTTTGCTGTTCGACTTTACTCAACTCTGAAAATGGCATTCCCCCTCGACGCATTTTCTCCCAACTGTTAAGGATAACGCGATCCACGATTGGAAATTCCTCTTCATATAAATTTAATTCCTGAATCTCATCATTTGCATGAGTTTCACAATAAGCTTTAAGAAAAGCTTGTCCTACTCGATGACCAACTGAGTTTTCAATTGATTTTGGATTAGCAGTAATGTATAGAACTTGTGCCATGTTATATCAAATGCTCCCTTTTCTTAAATTTATGAAATCTAAATAAAATGTATTTTCTTTCTTTTAGCGTTGTTATATTTTGCAGCCAATCTTAAAGCAGCTTCTTTATTGTGTCAGGTCTTTTTGTCGCCATGGGTAGAATTGGGATGACTCCATTGTTATTCTTGATAACATGTACCAAAATATCAAGAGAAGAAAAAAGACAAATCAACCCAGATGCGCGTGTCTCTGCTGTTCAATACGAAAAGCTACCAGGGGACGCATTGAGATCTCAGTCGTCAGAATTGGCGAAGATATTATAATTACCGTCACTGACGACGGCGCAGGCAATTCTTGTGAGCGGCCGTTACATTCTTGTACTAAAATGTCTTTTCACAATCCCCCGAAGAATCCTATCCCTTAGCACTATAAAAAAGGAGTTGCCGCACCCACAGCAACCCCATTCTTAAACTCAAGCACCTGTTAGCGAAACATGTCCCCTGATTCCGAGAAATATCATCTTAAGTTTATTGCCACTCAACAATCTCATCGAGATGTTGTCTTGTTTGTGGACGTTTGGGATCCTTTTGACGATATCCGAAAGCGACCATACAAGCTACACCGAAATCGTCGCCGTTAATGATACCCTCATTTTGTAAAATAGCGGTCAACTGCTTTTTATCAAAACCTTCGATCGGACAGGAATCAATACCGATTTGAGCCGCGGCTGTCATCATGTTTCCCAATGCTATATAGGTTTGTCTGATTGACCATTCAAAAATAAGACGGTCATTATCTTCTAGTTCTGTTTCGACGAAGGATTTGTAGAAATCGTACCAATCTTGCACAACTTCTTCAGGCATATGGTGAATGTCTTTCCACATTTTGTTCACGTGAACCGAGTCAGGCCGTAAGCATCCTTCTCTTCTTGCTAATATAATTACAAAATGACTGGCAGTGGGGAGTTGTCCCGTGGCACCGCCAGATACAGGTTTTAATTTTTCCCGAAGAGCTGCATTCTGGATTACGACAAACTTCCATGGCTCGAAGCCAAATGAACTAGGAGACAATCTTCCTGTCTCTAAAATAAAGTTAAAATCTTCATCCGAAATCTTTTTGTTGGTATCAAATGCCTTGCAAGCATGTCTGAGCTGGTAAGCCTTTAAAATTTCTTGTTTTTTACTCTCTGTTCCTATCATGTGGAATCAACCTTCCTTCTATTTTACTCTATTTGATAACCGATCTTATAATCACAACCACTTTGTGGATTGAATTAATGTGATCTCCAGCTTTTCCCCTTCTCCGTACGGAGCCAGCCATATAAGCTTCTCCCGTATCACCAGCATACATGGATATGTCAGGTCTTATCGCACGACAAGATAATTGTACATGTGATAATAAAGCCCCTCTTCTTCAGGCTTGTTCTTATCATAATCGATTATTCTGCTCACAAATCTGCAAAAAACGTTACAGCTTTTTTAACTCTCGTAAAATTTCCTCCGGGCTTTGGCGCTGCATGAAATTCGGATTGACATAGGAGGAACGAATAATTGCGCTCTCATCAATCATGAATGTAGCAGGAACCGGCAAAACCCATTTCGAGGTATTGTTGTACTCCGCAAGATTAACTCCGATACCTTCCATGAGTTCCCTTACTCCCCGCGGAACATCGAAGAGCAGATTGTACTTGGCCGTTACCAAGCCGTTCGGATCGCTAAGGACTTGAAATTCCAATCCTTCCTTTTCCTGAAGAGATAACGAATGATCCGGCTTTTGTGGGCTAATCGCTATAAGCTGCGCTCCTATCGCTTGAATTTCCGGCAATATCTTCTGGTAAGCCTTTAATTGCAAATTGCAATAAGGACACCATCCGCCGCGATAAAAGACCAGCACAACTGGGCCTTTCGCGAGTTCTTCAAATAAAATTACATCCCGGCCTAGTGCGTTTGTTAGTTTAAAATCCACCGCCTTCTCGCCTTGTTGTTTCCCGGAAGCGATCCCCGATTTCTGAACTTCCTCAATCATTTGACCGATCTTGATCTGTGCTTCAATCGGTGCATTGGCCTTAAACTCCTTAGCGACAGCTTCCAGCTGTTCGGTTAAAGTTTGGTTACTCATCGTTCTGAAACCTCCTACATCGAATGATAGCTTGATTATAAATCCAAATTAAAGCGGAGTTCTGTGAAGTAGATTACATTTCTCCACTACGTATTTTGACCGATCTTGATCTGCGTTTTAATCGATGATTTGCCGTAAACTGCTGTGTGGGCACTTTCAACTTTGGTTGCTCATCGTTCTGAAACCTCAAAAAATAGGAGAACTGTAATGTAACAGTTCTCAATTTTATTTTTGAAAGTGTAAAACGGGTGAACAATGTAATGTAGATGACAGGTACCGATTCGATGTTATGATATTAATTGAGCGAATTTTCTTCTGACATCAAGGACAAAATAAAATTGACTTTGATAGATCGCCATGATAGACCACTCTATCTCCGACTTGGAAACCAGTCACACCCTCACCAACTACATCGATGTAACCTGCCACATCCAATCCCAAAATAAACGGATATGTCCATTCTGAATATCCTGAACGGGCAAGTTTATAATCAACTGGATTCAAACCAACAGCCTTCACTTTTACTCTAACCTCACCATACATAGGTTCCGGAATTGCCGTATCCCCAATACGAAGTTGTTCAGGAAACCCTGGCTTGTCTAACAAAAGCGCTTTCATATTCATTATCTGACTATCTCCGAATTTTACATATTGATCTTTCTTTAACTTCTAAAGAAAAATGATTGTTCATTGCACCTGCTCATCCGTCAGGATTGCAAGCTTGCGAACCCACCTTGGATGGAAGACCTTTCGCCTGAGCTTACGTTCCGTTTCTAGAAGCATAGTACCGCGCTGTTCGGTTAAATTTTGGTTGCTAATCGTTCTGAAACCTCCAATATCGAATGGATACTTGATTATAATTCTAAAAAAAATTGGAGTTCTGTAATGTAGATTACAGTTCTTCATCAAATTTTGATATAAGAAATAAGAAGAACAATGTAAGTAGATTCAGACACCGATTCGGCCGGCATGTTAATCTACAAGAATCAGGCAGCCTGCTTTGGACAATGGGTTATCAATTAACCGCATCTTTTTTCCTGGTGGGAGAAAATTCTCTAATTAAAAATAAGAATACAAACGTGAAAGGAATATACGGATGTAGATACTCGATTTAGGGGGACAACGTTTTTGGGTCGCTGGTTGGTTCGTCTATTGCTCGCGGAAGGTCATGAGATGACCATTACAACAAGAGGTCAGATACCGGATGACTTTGGCGATGCCGTTACCAGAATAAAAGTGGACCGGACGAAATGTGAAACAATGATAGGTGCGTTTTCCAACTATCATTATGTTATCGTTTACGATCAAATCTGCTTTAATCCTCAAGACGCCAAAATCCCCTTGGAAGCGCTTAAGCGATATATTTTAACCTCGAGCATGGTGTTTTTAATAGTAAAGATACCGAAATCACCGAAGACGATTTCATGCCGGAACAATACAGCTATGATTTAGACGCTCAGAAATATGACTATGCCGAAGGAGAACGCCAAACTGAAGCCTATTTTTTCCGGAATGCGACATTTCCCGCTGTTGCGGTTCGCGTAGTCATGGTCGTATCGGGAACCGACGATTATACAGGCCGATTTGATTATTATGTGAAGTATAGAAACAGCCAAGGGAGAAGCATGGCAACTTATCAAGAATCCGTATCCCGTTGGCTAATACCACTTGGAGGATCGATATACAATGAACAAGCTCTGGTATTTATCGCAAATCAGCATTTTTGAAGAAATGTCGCGAGAAGAGATGAGAGAGATCGATCAGCTAGATACCATCCATCATTTCAATTGGATCACAAAAAATACATTGGTCCAAACCCCAGAGTCCACACGCGAGGGACTCTATTTTGTCAAGGAGGGCAAGCTTAGACTCTATAAACTGAACGATAGCGGTAAGCAGTTCACGCTTGGCATTCTCACAAGAGGAAATATATTCGGAGAGTTAAATTCATTCGCGTTCGGAACCAGGGGGGTTTATATTGAAACGATGGAATCGTCGCTTATTTGCACCATGTTCGAGCCTCAGTTCGAACGACTGATGATCAATCGGCCTCAGCTCGCACTCAAATTTCTTAAAGCACTCAGTGATCGGTTAAAGGAGCGGGAGGATCAATTGGAACATCTTGCGCTTCATGGTCTCAGAAAACGCGTGCTCCATCTCCTTTCCACACTGAGCTCCAAATTCGGCGTCATTCAAGAAGGATATGCCCTGATCGATCTGCCTCTTTCCCATCAAGAGATTGCCAATATGCTCGGTGCTAGCCGCGAAGCGGTCAGTGGCGTGATGAGCGAGCTTGCCAAGGAGCGCGTCGTTAAGACATCACGCCTGTCTGTTCAACTTGCTGTTACAATACTTGAAGAAAATATTACTCGAAACTCTACACATTGATATGCAAAGAGCGAAGACCACCGGAGTTCCAGTGGTCTTTGCTAGATCTTCGATATAGGACCGGACGGAGGCAGCAAGGTTTCGACAACTGGTATTCGAGGACACGCTTTCGCAGATTTGCACTTATGTGCTTAGTGCTCCATAAACATATGGTGTTATGACCGCTCTTCCCATCCGGCATTCATCTCAACAATTCGGGCCCCCGAAACATCATTGTATGGTGATATGTCGATGATGATCTTCAGGTTTGATACGGACAACAATCAATAATGTGAAATGACTGCTGTCCGGTCATTCCTGCTTCCAGAGAGATTTAAAATTCACGAAGGAAAGGTAGTAAACAAATCTCTTAATTCATGCAGCATAACTTCCTGATATTCATTGCTAACTTGATAAAGATCGCCGATCTCCCGATATGTCTGGCTTAATTTCTCTTTATAATCGGCTGCCTGTTTATTTGGATTGTTCTTTTTAAACCGATCCATCACAGCCTGAATATAGGCTGGACGAGCTCCCCATCTGCCTAGAACATCTCCGGACGCATTCAAGAAAACCGCGATCGGCTGATTTCGCCCGCCATCCGTGAGAAAGAGATCCATGGTTTCCAGATGCTCTTCCATGAGCAACACTTCAGTCGTAATGCGGCTCTGCTCCATCACTCGAAACAGTATGGGGACGTTCCAGATGACGTCCGGGCACCAATCTGTGCATAGAATCAAACAGTGCAGGTCGGAGCGATTGTTTAAAGCGGTAAAGAATACTTTCTCATCTTCTTGCGTCCATGTGAAATTCTCGTAAATGGAGATCAACTCCTCTTTGGTATTCGGGATATTATTGATTTCGATTGCCCGAATCTTCATGCCATCTATGAATTGTTGAGGTGAAATCCCTTGACCGATTTTGTGTTTTAAGTTCAATCGTGCTACCATTTCTTCACACTTCCTCTACATTATTTTTGGGATATTGTGGACTGTGTTCGAAGAATCGTTTTCAAACGAGTGAAAGTATTCCCCTTATCCTTCCTTCTTCAGATCCTCTTTCGGAATAAAGCGAAGCGCTGCCGAGTTTATGCAATAACGCAAACCGCCTTTATCCCGTGGTCCATCGGCAAAGACATGGCCCAAATGAGAATCACCTTTCTGGCTCCTCACCTCGGTACGAATCATGCCATGGCTTTGATCCAGCTTTTCCGTCAAGTGAGACTTTCCGATCGGTTTGGTAAAGCTGGGCCATCCACATCCCGAATCAAATGTATCCAGCGAAATGAAGAGGGGCTCTCCCGAAACATCGTCCACATATATCCCTTCTTGTTTATGATCCCAATATTCGTTAATAAATGCTGGCTCTGTGTCGTTATTTTGGGTCACTTCATATTGCATCGGCGTCAGCTTCTGCTTTAATTGTTCCAGATCCTCCCTTATTTTCCAATGCTGTTCAATAAATTGATCCCTGCCGGATCCTCTATGGTAGTATCCTCAATTCTCCTGATTTTAGATCCTTAACCTATCCGTTTTACAGAAAGCCTCAATCGGGCGAACGAGCAGGGAATACAGCCCTGCTCGTGTATGGTTTTTTCTGACACTCAGGAATGTTCGATAGCCGCCTTCAATCGATCTTTTGTTTGCACCCCGACTAGTTGGTTCACGACTTGCCCGTCTTTGAATAATAACAGGGTGGGGATACTCATGACGTTGAACTTGGCCGCGGATTCCGGATTATCGTCCACGTTGATTTTTACGATTTTGGCTTTATCGCCGATCTCGGCGGATAGTTCGTCCAGTATCGGAGCGATTATTTTACAAGGTCCGCACCAAGGCGCCCAGAAATCGACGAGCACAGTACCTGCTGCGGTCTCATTTTGAAAAGTAGCATCTGTTATCGGTTGAACTGACATGGTATATGCCTCCCTAAGGAATGTATAATTGATTGATTCGTTATGCGAAAATTTGAAGCGTGCCGCTCGGTCAAGAACCGTTCCGTATCCAACGCGTCCATACAACCGCTGCCTGCTGACGTAAATGGCTGACTGTAAATGCGGTCCTACACGTCGCTGCAGGCGAAAACACCATGTATGGCTGTTTAGGATGTGTCAGGAATGACTTGCAGGTAACCGAGCTCATCGGTTGGCAACTGCCCGCCCAAGAAGACCGTATTCGGCGTGTGGCCGATCGCCAAGAAAATCTCGTCGGCTTCCAACAGCTCCTCTTCACCCTTTTCGTTGTTACTCACTTTCAGTCGGCTTAAGCCCATCAGCCCCGCCAATACTTCAAGCGGTTTCCGGTTCAAGCTACAAGCGATATCTCGTTGCTGCGCGGTGATCATGCATGATCTTAGAAACCTTCAGTAAATTGTGGTGATTCATGACACGAACCAGGTTAGGAATTGCACCTCCTCCATTGAAGTTATCTCAGCCGCCTTTCTTGTTGCGGAAGAAACCGTCACAGGTAGTACAGCTACTGACAACTCTGCTGATATTCTCAGTTTCACCGTGGATGCCCAGCTTCTTGTCCGAAGCGCCTGTCAAAATAATCAGCGAATCAGCCGAACGGCCGCTTGGACATGTCCACTTTCGTCACTCGTCCCGGCTCAATCGTAGCGCCGAAGCCAGCGCTTGCTTGTGCATGTTAACCACCAGGCCTTCTCACATCGGCACGGCGATAAACCGACTGCTCATCCGTCAGGATTGCAAGACCTGAGAACTCGCCTTGGATGGAAGATCTTCCGCCTGAGCTTTCGTTCCGTTTCTAGCGGCATAGTACCTTGCAAACCTTACGGAATAACCCAACATGTAGAGTACCAGCAGGGAAGCGAGAACATTCAGGACGATCAAAGACACGTACAAGTCAAATAAGTGGCTTAGGAGACCGACTCCCACGATTGGAACAATAAATCCGATGTAACCCGCAAAGTAGTAAGTCGTGATCACCTTCGGCCGCTCTAATGCAGTCGGAAGCTCACCAGCTAGTCGCAGGCTGATCTGGAACGTCCAACCGCTACCCAGCGCCTGAACGAGCACCCCGATCCACATTAGGCTTATGCTTTCCGACGTCCCAGAGAGAACGACAAGCCAGGCTCCGCAAGCCAATAAAGTGATACCGATCCGAAGGCGTACGACCGGCTGTTTGAACCAAGGCAGTATTTGCATCATCGTGCCGCCCCCCATAAGCAGCAGAATCAGGAGACCGGACACGGAAAGGTTGGAAGTGTGAATCACGTTTTTAACGAACGAAGGAATCAAGGAGAGAACGGTTCCGTTCAAGGTAAATAACATGAAAACGGGCAGCGCACTGAACGACCAGAAATGAGGCTTAATGTCGGTAGACACCCCGAGAGAGATCGATGCCGATGCCGCTCGATGGCGTTCCTTCCGGGCTTGAAAATCCTCGTCCTTCAACATTTCCAGGCCGACCCAAGCGCTCACCAACAGAACGGTTAAAAGCCAAAATGGTGCGCGCAGCGGCATCAGATGCAGATACTCAATGATCAAACCGGCCAAGGCAGGTCCTAGACCAAAACCAACGGAAACCGCCACTCCCGATAACAGAATCGCTTTGCCTGCTTTCTCTTTGGACGTTTGCTTCAGCAAGAATGCGACTGCGGTGCCCGTAAAGCTTCCATAAGCGATTCCTTCTAGCATTCTCGCCCCGTAAACGAGCCAGGCCTGATGGCTTGCCATAAAAAGAAGGGTGGCCAGGATCGACAACAGGATGCTGATGCGAAGAACCCGCTTCAGCCCCCAACCGTTTCCTCTTGAGCCAACAATGAGCAAAGTAGGTAACAGGAAGACCGCATACATAGCGAATAAAATGGTGATTTGCAGACTGCTTAATCGGTACTGTTCTTGATATAGCGGAAATAAAGGCGACGTAAAGGAAGTTCCGGTGGACATCATGAAGATGACCCACAACATTTTTTTCATAAAGAACGACCTCCCTTCTATGGGATGATGATTATATTGCTCTCTCTTTACTGAGGACCGGATGGCATTCGCCGTACCGGTCCTCTATAATTACGTTGCCCATTAAGGGGCAATCTCTCCGTAGTCAATCACAGCCATTATGCGATCGATAGCCGCTTGCTACTGCCTCATTAATCTGCTTCAGCCTCTCGCTCCGCCCACGCATTGACCTCTTCATGCCGTATACGCGGCTTGGGAGCCAACACTGGAATCTCTGTCCGTCTGCCTTAGCAATCCGTCTTTTAAATCGTTGTTTGCGAATAATTGATGTACGCAACTGGACTTCCTGCTAATCTGCGAAGCAGCGTCAATTGGCCGATATGGCTGGTCACGTCCGCTAACGGTCCCTGGACGAGGTTTTCAACAACGGTTTGATCCGGTATAAATTGCAAGATGGATTGATCCAATTGTTCGACTATTTCATAAAATCGCGCCGCTTCTTCATACCAGCCTTTAGATTCAAGTCGTACGCGCGGCGAACCGGCAATAGTTGAACAGCAGTTTTGTAACAATTGCGATATGTGACATACAATTTCGATCGGCGTCCTGACGCCGTAACCAGCATCAAATGAAGCAAAATTGCTCGTTGTTCCGGAAATGGCAACCGTGAATCGGAACTTCATAGCACCCAGCCAATGAAGAAGCAATTTCTCGACGTTTATGGCCTGAGGTTGAGAATTCTTTTCCATTCATTTACCCCCTCTGTATCAACAAAATATTCGCTTGAGGACGCCGGACGTTTGCGGTCTTTATAGGCTATTTAATCGCATGAGCAGGGAATACATCCCTTCTCGTGCGTCCGTACGCTCCCTTTTCGCTGAACCCAGCCATATAAGCTTCTCCCGTATCACCAGCATATTTGGATATGCCTTTCTTATCGTACAGCAAGAATTTTGTGAAAAACGTTACAACTTTTTTAGCTCTCGCAAAATTTCCTCTGGGCTTTGACGCTGCATGAAATTCGGATTGACATAGGAAGAGCGAATAATGGCACTCTCATCAATCATGAATGTAGCCGGAACCGGCAAAACCCATTCCGAGGTATTGTTGTACTCAGCAAGATCAACTCCGATACCTTCCATGAGTTCCCTTACTCCCTTCGGAACATCGAAGAGCAGATTGTACTTGGCCGTTACCAAGCCGTTCGGATCACTAAGAACTTGAAATTCCAATCCTTCCTTTTCCTGAAGGGATAACGAATGATCCGGCTTTTGTGGGCTAATCGCGATAAGCTGCGCTCCTATCGCCTGGATTTCCGGTAATATCTGCTGGTACGCCCTTAATTGCATATTGCAATAAGGACACCATCCGCCCCGATAGAAAACCAGCACAACCGGCCCTTTCGCGAGCTCTTCAAATAAAATTACATCCCGGCCTAGTGCGTTTGTTAATTTAAAGTCCACCACTTTCTCACCTGGTTGCTTCCCGGAAGCGATCCCCGATTTCTGAAGTTCCTCAATCATTTGACCGATCTTAATCTGCGCTTCAATCGGTGCATTGGCCTTAAACTGCTGAGCGGTCGCTTCCAGCTGTTCGGTTAAATTTTGGTTGCTCATATTCTGAAACCTCCAATATCGAATGATAGCTTGATTATAATTTTAAAAAAATCGGAGTTATGTAATGTAGTTTACAATTCTCCATTTTTATTTTTGAAATTGTGTAAAACGGCCGAACAATAGAACAATGTAAAGTAGATTACTGACAGTGATTCGTCTGACATGATAATTTTCAATCATCAGGCAGCCTGCCATGGTCAATGGGTTATCAATTAACCACATCTTTTTTCCTGGCAGGAGAAAATTCTCTGATTAAAAAATAAGAATGCAAACGTGAAAGGAGAATATGGATGAAGATACTCGTTTTAGGGGGAACAGCGTTTTTCGGTCGCCGATTAGTCCATTTATTACTCGGGGGTGGCCACGATGTGACCATTGCAACAAGAGGTCAGACACCGGATGATTTTGGCGACGCCGTGACTCGAATAAAAGTAGACCGGACGAATCAAGATGCCATGATGGAAGCGTTCGGCAATTGTTTTTATGATGTCGTCTACGATCAAATCTGCTTTAATCCTCAAGATGCCAAAATTGCGCTTGATGTGTTTGGAAATCGCGTTAAGCGGTATGTATTTACCTCGAGTATGGCGGTATATAACAGTAAAGAAACCGAAATCACCGAAGACGATTTCATGCCGGAACAATACAGCTATGATTTAGACGCTCAGAAATATGAATATGCCGAAGGAAAACGCCAAGCCGAAGCCTATTTCTCCCGGAATGCGGTATTTCCCGTCGTTGTGGTTCGCGTAGCCATGGTCGTATCGGGAACCGATGATTATACAGGCCGTTTTGATTACTATGTGAGGCATGTTGCTGAACATAAATCTATCGGCGTGTTGGAAGCCGAGCAACCTATTACTTATGTGACAGCGTGGGATGCGGCCGAATTTCTTAATTTTTTCGGAGCCAAATCCGATTTTGTCGGACCAATCAATGCAGCGAATAGCGGTTATTTAAGCATCCAAGAACTCTGTTATGAGATAGGGAACTGCTTGAATACGACCCCGCTGTTTCATGTAGGCCGATATGAAGAACAAACTCTATCCCCCTACGCCATGTTTCCTTACACTTGGAAGATATTGAATGCCAGAGCAGCATCTTTAGGATTTGAATTTCCGCCAATTCAAAAATCAATTTCGCTTATGGTTCAGGAAAGTGTTTTTAGATGGGAAAGAAGCTTAAAAGATGAACTTGATACACTCCAGGCTAAAAACATGTCACCAGATGCCGCGGCGACATTTGCCAGATTGCTTCAGGACCTTCGAGATCAAGGTGCAGGCAAAGGACTGAATATCGGAGATAAGGTTCCCGATTTTACCCTGGAAGATGCTACGGGCACACCCGTCACATTATCTAAAGAACTAGCCAAGGGCCCCGTCATTATCGTGTTCTATCGGGGCGAATGGTGTCCGTACTGCAATTTGCAATTGAAGGCCTATGAGCGCATCATGAATGAGATTAAAGCTGCCGGTGCTCAATTGATTGCCATTAGCCCGCAAACACCGGATCATTCGCTTTCTATGAAAGAAAAACATGAACTGAGCTTCTTCGTCCTTAGTGATGCGAACAACAAAACTGCAGAAAACTACAATCTTAAATACAAGCTCCCTGACTTTATGCATGCTATTCAGAAAAGAACTGGTATTGAGCTACATCAATATAACGGTGACCATACTTTTGAGCTTCCTGTCACAGCCACATATATTATCGATAAAAAAGGAACACTCATAGCAGGTGCTTCAGATTTAAACCATAGAACGCGGATGGAACTGTCTGAAGCCTTAAAAATAGTCCGTTCGTTGCAATAATGTTATTGCAACGAACACCAATGACTTTGCCATCATTATTTGGGAGGTCCGATATATCCGATGAACAAGCTTTGGTATTTATCGCAAATAAGTATTTTTGAAGAAATGTCACAAGAAGAAATTAGAGAGATCGATCAGCTAGATACCATCCATCATTTCAATTGGATCACAAAAAATACATTGATTCAAACCCCGGAGTCCACGCTCGAGGGATTCTATTTCGTCAAAGAGGGCAAGCTTAGACTCTATAAACTGAACGAAAGCGGAAAGCAGTTTACGCTCGGCATTCTCACAAGAGGAAATATATTCGGAGAGTTAAATTCATTCGCGTTCGGAACCAGGGGGGTTTATATTGAAACGATGGAATCGTCGCTTCTATGCGCTATGTCCGAGCCTCAGTTCGAACGGCTGATGATCAATCGGCCTCAGCTCGCACTCAAATTTCTTAAAGCACTCAGTGACCGGTTAAAAGAACGGGAGGATCAACTGGAACAGCTTGCGCTTCATGGTCTTAAAAAACGCATGCTCCATCTCCTTTCCACACTAAGCGCCAAATTCGGCGTCATTCAAGACGGATATGCCCTGATCGATCTGCCTCTTTCCCATCAAGAGATTGCCAATATGCTCGGTGCTAGCCGCGAAGCGGTCAGTAGCGTGATGAGCGAGCTTGCCAAGGAGGGCGTCGTTAAGACATCACGCCTCTCTGTTCAACTTGCTGTTACAATACTTGAAGAAAATATTCCTCAAAACTCTACCCATTGATATGGGACCGGACGGAAGCAGCAAGGGTCGACAGGTTCGAGGGCACGCCTTCGCAGATCATCCTTGCGGAGCAGTCGATCACGGGAAGGTACTAGGCATAATGCATCCATTCACTTTGATAAAAGGTAAACCTCAACCCGGTCTGCCGGCAGAATCGGGCAGCTTTCGCTTAATTAACGGATTCTACGAAGGAGATGAGCCGGTTTGAAAAATAATTTCATCGAATACTGTCTAAACAAACATGGAGCGATTAAGGATTATCCCTTGGGAACCGATCCTCTCGCGATAAAAATTGCAGGTAAAATATTCGCTCTTTTTTATGAGAAAAAAGGGTACTTGGTCTTAAAATGTGACCCGGTGGTTGCGGAAAACTTGAGAGAGCAGCATGAAGACGTTCGACCGGGGTATCACATGAACAAACAACACTGGAATACGATTATTCTTGAGGGTTCTTTGCCAGAGTCGGATATCTTTGTAATGATTGACCACTCTTACGATTTGGTTGTTAAGAGCCTTCCTAAGAACATCCGGGAGTCTATTTAGTCTTACAATTGTTGGATACCTATCATACAAATGTATTTCCTCATTTTTACATAACGAAGGTTGCGCTCCCGTATCTCAAGCTAGAAAGAAGCAGATCCGCGTAAACCGCGGATTTTTTCATTTTCACGATACAAATTTATGTCCTCGTTAGCCGAAAGGAAAAAACTTATCGCTATCATTTTCCCAGAGTAGTAATTATCAATTTATTTCCATTATCATTATCGTCCCTGTTGGTTTAACGAATAAGTCCTGATTACAGACCTTCACCTCCTCCCTTCCCCCGTTGGGAATGAATAAATTTCAGAAAAGTTATAAGCACCTTTAACTTAATCTTGGTGACGAATTTCATTTGATCCCAAAATAAAAAAGATCCCTATAATATAGGAGATCCTTTCGAAGGTAAATAGTATTCGTTTCAAACCTCAAAGTCTTTTTACTGCTTGGGCCTCATTACTAATTCTGAGGTACATTCCGATACTTACTTGACTTTACGTCAATAATAACTATTTCCGTCGAAGAATGTATTATATCCCAGCATTACCAAGGCTTATGCAAAGTTAAGAATATTACTTTTATATTTGCGGAATGTAGGTTAGAACTGTCGCAGGGCGCTGTCTTTGTTCAACTAACGTGTCTCGTTAGTTGAACAACCCCATCTTCAACAGTTTAGTGATGTACTAATTGAAATATAGCTGCAATTAAAGCTTATTTAATTGAAAAGGAGCTGCATGCACAGCTCCTCCTCTGTTCTAGAATGGTTTTCTATAACCTTGAATAATGCGCGTACCGTTTCGGATAAGCCTTTGCGCCGTCGCTAAGTTGATCTGAACTAAGACGGAAACGTCCATCGTCGCGTTCTCCACATCAAATACCTTGAAAATACGTCCGTTGGCAAACAATACACCTTTTAACTCGACCATCGTTGTACGTGTCGGTTTCGGATCGACTTTTGCAAAAGTAGTACGTTTTACGCCTGCACGAAGGAGTGCTGCTGCTTGTTGTGCGGTCGTCCGCACAAAAAATACAGGGTCAATTTCAACGCCGGTTGTTTTTGCCTCTACCTCGACAATCAGAAAAAAGCGATTGCCGATCTTAGCTATGCTATTCGCGCCGATGGTTATCGGTTGAGCCATTTCATCACCCCCCACGCACTATAATATGTGAGGTATGTAAGATGTGGTTTATGATGTTTTCCTCATTATTCGATCAAACAAGAAATATGCTTTAGACTTATGTTAATCTGCCAGTTAGCTTAACGCCTGAAGCCAGTCTACAACTATATTTTTAACGGTCTAATACTTTATCTTTCAGTATATTACTTCATTCTCATCTAACAGTTAAGACCTTACTTGCTTGCCTTTCGAGCGCTTCGAGCTTTTTAGAAGTTCATTTTCCGTCTCAAGGAGCTTGATACAAGACTCATCTCGATGCAACTTATCTTCTACCGATCGTTCAACAGCATTGCTCCTGCTAGTTTTCCTCGCATTTCTTCAAGCAGCTCTTCCCCTCAATCGGTGAATACCTGACACCAACGCATAAGATAAGCCTGTACTGTAGCAACATTAAAAGCCACACAAATGACCCGCAAGAGGGGTACTTTTTTCAAAGTGTCCATCTTACGGGTCACAGTTCAAAGGATGATCAGCAGCCTTGCCCAGTTTGTGACTATTTACTAAACAACCTGGCTGCATTATAGTCCATTCATTTGAAGATAGCATCAGCCGTGCTACTACCCCTTATTCCAATTTTTCCTTAATTGTGTGACTACGAACATAATCGGTATATATCCATAAATAAAATAAAGTCCGACGTCTGAATAAAACTCGGAAATCCATCGAATTATGCTACGGTCCTTCAAAAAATACTCTAATATCAGAATTCCGACCAGAAAAGCTATCAAGCTCGCACGCGGTTTGATCTTGAAAACGTTTTTCATTCCACGGCATGCCGCCCATAAGCCTAAAGATATGCCCGCTAATATTTTTATCAACCACATTGAAATCGCCAGATATTCTATTCTTTGGAACACAGGTCCCTCAATAATCTTGAGCATATCAATCGTTGGCCAAAAGATTTCGTGCAACTGCCCTTCACTGTAATACATAAACGTATTGATTATTAACATCAAATACATTAATGTAATAAAAAATACCGCCAAGTGTGCCCATTTTTGAGATTTTGTCGGTGATTTAATGAATGGGTAAAAGAGCAGAAGAGCTTCAAATCCCATGAATTGATATAACATGCTTTTAGAAGAGAGTAATATGTCAGTTATTGAATGGTTAAAAAGAGGCATCAAGTTTAACGGATGTGTATACGGCAAAACTAACAAATTTTCTGGTAAAATAAAAGCAAGTGTAATTAGTAATCCCAAAAAACTTAGTCCGGTAACAGACCGAAATCCGCCGGATACGGTATAGTATATAAGTAACACCAAAATGGTGCTCAAGGGTAAAATTTTCATTGAGGGAAACACCCAGAGTTGAATAACTTCAATATAGGCCCTGAATTCAATATAAGCTCCGAAACAAAAATAAAGAACGATTGCGAAATTGATTATGTTCCCTGCAATTTTCCCGAAATATGTAGTGTTGATTGCAGTTACATCTAAACCTTCTTGATTAGAACATAAAATTTTATAAATCATCCATAAAATTAAATGAATACTACTCCCTACTAAAACAACAGAAATATAAGCATTATATCCGGCATGTTCGGCTAATTCTCGCTGGAAATTCAAAACTCCGACCCCGACCATACTGACATACATAAGAGGAACAATTAAGAATGGAGATATTAAGTGTTTTTCGTCAACAGGATTTTTCATATACGAAACACCTCACTAAACTGTACTTCCAGACATCGTTCAAGTACTGCCAGTATTAGCAATTTTAACCTGAACGCTTACTGATGTTTCTATTACTTGATAAATTTTTTCGAAATCTTGGGCACTCCATTCCTTAGACCGACTTCTTACTAAGTCGCCCAGTCCGACTGGATCGACCTTATTTTCCTTCAATAGTGACAGGAATTTTTCAATTTCTTTTTTAAAATAAGAACCCATCGTTTTTTCAAGCTGTGTAAGCTGCTCTTCTGATCTCAAATCCACCCATTTCGGGGCATTCTCAAGTTCCGTTACCAAATTCAACCGAATTGAAATAGAAGGGATTGGATTAACTTTGTTCACAATATAGTTTGCCTTTGAATGCATGCTTCTCAATACAATAAAATCTTCACTTCCCTGTTTGTTAGATTCCTTTCCTGAAACTGGAACCTTGTAGTCTCCATTCTTCGAATTCTGAATAAGCATTTTTAATAGGAAAGCGTCCTTCATGCTAATTTCGATTATCTTTTTATCACTTCTAAATAAAGCCAGACCATCGATTCTTACTTCTCCGTGATCTATTTTAAAATACGGTAAAAACATGTCTCGTCCTTCACCATAATAATTAAACGTGGAGACATGAAGGTTCACCAACGGTAAATTTCCGCTTCTCATGTTTTGCTCAATCATATCCGATAAAAAAAACGGTTCATCATGGGTTTTTTTGATGATTTCCAACAGTTCCGAAGCGTCCCGATCCACGACTCCAAGCTGAAGCCGCGATGAAATTTTAGGATTGCGGAAAAATTGATGGATTTCAGTCCCAATCCCTTTTTCTGCACTCGTTTTTCCGAATAACGCCATCCTTAGCTGTCCCCTTTCAAGGGGATCATTTGTCCGCGTATTTAGTCGTGACACAGCGCCAAGATTAGAGTTGGATTCCGTATGTAAAACGTATAGTTCTGTTTTTCCCTTTTCTTTAAATTGAGAAATTAAAGCAGTGCTTTTTTTGCCATTCGCAACTGTATCAAAGCTAAGTGCATGTACAAGACAAATCTTATTCACGATTTTTGGATCGGCACAAGCCGATAAAACTGCACATAAAATGAAAACAGGAAAAATTTTCCTCATAAACATAATGGCCCTCTTTCCATAATTTATTCTTCATCTAAGTCATTTTTCTGTTTAACTTGTTTAGGCAAATACTTAACTGAAGATTTTGGTCTTAAATGTTGGGGTCTTTTATTCAGAATTTGAAAAGATGAACGTATAAAACTGTCTTTAAAAGACATAATCCTTAAAGGGAAAATCGGAACAGTGTAAGGAGCGCCTAATGATTTTAAACGAATCATATGGATGAACAGAAAACCCACCCCGATAAATATGCCAATTCCCCCCCATATCGCTGACAGAATGATGAAAGGAAAGCGTAAAAATCGTATCGTATTTGACATCTTATATATCGGTGTCGTAAATGAGGCTAAAGCCGATAGCGCGACAAGAATTAGTAAAATATTACTTGTTAAAGCTGCTGCGACCGCAGCTTGACCGATAACAATTCCTCCGACAATACCTAAGGTTTGTCCAATTTTTGTTGGTAATCTGGCCCCTGCTTCCCGAAGAAATTCAATGGTTATTTCTAAAAAAAGCACTTCAAAGAAGGGCGGAAATGGAACATTCATTCTGGAAAAAATAAGGGGATTAAGTAAATCTTTTGGAATGGCTTCATAATGGAATGTGGTTATCGCAACATACATTGACGTGCTAAACAGCGAAAAAATGACACCAAAGATTCGAATCAATCGAAAAAAAGAACCTAATATCCATGGCAAATAATAATCTTCCGCGGAAATAAAAAAATCAAACAATGTAGAGGGTCCCGTAACAATATAAGGTGATCCGTCGCTAATGACCGCGACTTGCCCGTTAATAAGGGAATACACCACTCGGTCCCTGCGTTCCGTGGATACAAACAATGGAAATGGCGTCAAAGAATTGTCTGACATCATTTGGTCCAGTAAGGACGAATCAAACACGAAATCGATATCAATATCAGTAAGCCTTTGCTCAACAGTTTGAATATACTGTTCATTTGTCAACCCATCGATATAAATGATAGCGACTTTTGTTTTTGAAGTTGTTCCAACGATAATTTCTTTTATAATCAAGTTTGGGAGATTGATTTGTGCTCTTAGCAAACCGATGTTTGTATCCAGGTCCTCTACGAAACCGACTTTAGGGCCGACGACGCTAAACTCGTTTTCCGTATCATTGTTTTCTCGCAATCCATGATTATCGGCTATATTAACCAATGCACACTTTTGATCGTTTTCATGAAGTTGAACGATCGCATAACCTTTCAGCAGTTTGAATTGAATATTTGTTAAATCGTCGGTAATCTCTATATCATTAATGGGAATCCAGGCCTTAATATCCTCAATTTTCTTGATTTCGGAATCCAATGAGCGATTTTGCAACACAAGAATCAAATGTTGCTGCATCCACTTCGCATCGATTAATGTACTATAATAGAAAATACTCACTTCTTGTTCACCCAGTAAAATCACTGTTTTCTTAAAGTCACTCGATAGTCCGGATAATTTTAATAATTGATCGAGGTTTTTTAATTCTGTTTTCATTGCGAATAAATCCTTTCTAGAAAAAGCATCTAAATATTCTTTATCAAACCGTGTTATTTTGTGGAAAAAATGTTTTTATATACATGGTGGAATCACTAAAATTTCTACTGATCAAGGACGGCGAGCATTGATCTGTACGTTGTTCAGTCGGTCCATTGCATGGCTACTGGTGTCTGCTATGGGAAAAGCGTTGTGGTATCCAGTAAAGAGATCAAGTCGCTGCTGACTGTTACAACAACCTCATTGAAAAAACGGATTCCCTTAGCGTACGGGAAATCTGGATTTTTGGAGGATATGGGCCCTTGTCCTTTAAAATTGCCACCCTCCGAAGCCCCTCAAGTGCAAGAGCGTCCAGACGTCCAACGTCCAATCCTTCTGATCCCTGCCCGAATTTCAATCAGCTGTGGATCAAAAAAAGCCGGCAAGGAGAAAGCTCCCCCGCCGGCTTATGCCCTCACTTACAGGATTATCGCAGACAATAGTTCAAATCGTTCCAATGCAACTCGTTCTTGAAACCGCGGCTCGTCATGTCCTTTTCGATGACGACGCATCTCGACGAAATTGACTGCAAACTCTGGGTGTCTAAAACAAAGCTTCATGACAATGTGGTCACCGCTCCCCTGCTGAGTGAAAACCAACTTACGATTCCTGTGAAAGTTGTTGGAGAAATTCAATCTGAAAGACACCATCGATTTCGGTAATTCTGATGATTAGAATTTTGTCTATTTCAAAAAAAGAATCGATACTTTCACGTGAACGTTTTTACGGGATCTAGAAATATCGAAGGCCACAAATGCACTTTCTGTTGAGATAATGGAGTTGCTGAAGTAGAGAGTTTTAACCACCAGTTTTTTTCGATCATCAGTAAATCTCAATAATTTATGGGATGATTTCGAACCGACTACATAGAAAATCATTCAAGAGTCTTTACCTTCGGGTTAAATGTTCAACAAGGATTACTCGCAGCACTTATTGAACCGCATGCAGGACTTTTATTAAATGAAATTTATTGAAGAGTTCTCACAACGCTCAATCTACGACGTCATATTAATTCAGAAGGCAAGCGATGCTCTTTGAAATGAAATACTGGTACTCCTGACTACAGACGAAGCTAAATACGAGGTGAGTCTGCCCTTCAAAATCAGTTTTCAAGTAAAGTTGAAGCTGGTTATACCACCGCGATCGAATACCCCGCATTTAATGAAGTTCCGAGAATACGAAACCCACAAACAGAACACACATTCCTACATGACATCTCATTCGTATTATCAAAGGAAATTTTTGCGGGGCCGGTTTCAACATCAAATTTGGGCATATAAAAACCGGAAGCAGACGCGCCTCCGGTCGTTTTATATATGAAAGGCTATATAGCCTATAAGCGCATCACTTCAGACTAGTAATCGCCTATGCATCGAGCTGCAGTTAATCATGGTGATGAAGAGGTGATGAAATAACTCAATCGATTTCTCACTGTACAGAATGATGTGTGTCAGGATTTCTCGTAGTTAGGAGTCCTTAGTTTTCCTTCTATTATGAAGCATTGAAATTTAACATGGCAGCTTAATACAGGTCCAGGAAGATCCAATCCTTGTTTTCGATTTTACGATTTGTTTTGAGATAGCATGAAATGCGCTTATAACTTCACTATTCGGCGGGAACTCAATGATGCCAACATATACGACATCATCCAAATGGCTCTTTCGATACATATTTGTATGATAGATATCCAACAAATGTATGACTAAATAGACTCCCGGATGTTCTTAGGAAGGCTTTTAACAACCAAATTGTAAGAGTGGTCAATCATTGCAAAGATGTCCGACTCTGGCAAAGAACCCTCGAGAATAATCGTATTCCAGTGCTGTTTGTTCATATGATACCCTGGTCGAATGTCTTCGTGTTGATCTCTCAAGTTTTCCGCAACCACCGGGTCACATTTTAGGTTCAAGTACCCTTTTTCCTCATAAAAAAGAGCGAATATTTTACCTGTAATTTTTATCGCGAGTGGATCGGTTTCCAATCCCAAGGGATAATCCTTAATCGCTCCTTTTTTGTTTAGACAGTATTCGATGAAATTATTTTTCATACCGGCTCATCTCCTTCGTAAATGACATCGTATGTCCACGACGTTAACCTAAACCGTCGACAAGCATCTTCCGTTTCTTTATATATAAAACGACCGTTTTCAATCTTTCTATAGAATCCGTTAATTAAGGTTCTGTCGGACAGACCAGGTTGAGTTTTACATTTTGTCAAACTGATTCGATGAATTAAGTCAAGTTCCTTCCCGTGATCGACTGCTCCGCATGGATGATCTGCGAATGCGTACTCTCGAACGCCACCTATCGCACTTGCCTGCTTCCGACCGTTCCCATCTCGATGACTATCATCACTTTGATACTAGGATCGAACTACTTCTAATACTTCAGATGTTCAGTCAGGCAGCATGAATTTATGGATATTTTTTACTCGGTTTTGTTTTTCCTGTCGTTAAAAACGAAGAAGCTCAACCGAAGAAAACTTTGCCCGGATGGGAGTCCCAATCCTCCTCTTTTTGTTCCAGAATGGCGCTGCCATCAATTTAAGTTACGGCTTTCATTAGAAAACTAGATTAAGGCTTGGTTCAACGGGTAAACAAGTGTTCAAAGTTACGGTAATAGGGCAGATAGTGCCAGACTGTTGCAAACTGGAATTGAAGATGGTCAAGGATTTAAATTGTTTCTTCTAGCTGTTGAGCCACGGGAGCTTTAATCTGTGATACGTGTTTCCGTTTTATTGCAATCAATAACATACCGGCAATCGTCATGAGTCCTCCGAGCATCTGAGACATCTCCAAAGCATGCCCCAAGATAACCGAAATAATTGCTGTAAAGACAGGAATCAGATTCATCGTTATGCCGGCCTTGCTCGCACCTAGTATCTTAACTCCTTGATTCCAAAAGATAAACGAACCGACTGACGGGAACACCCCCATGTATATAACCCCTACGATCCCTAAAGAAGTAATTTTGTCGGAGTGAATCGGTTGGAAAAATAAAAAAGGAATCATCAGAATAGCACCGACCAGCGCAATCATTGCAACCAATGTCGCAGGTGGAATGCCTTTTGCTTTTTTTAAAAGTAATGAATAAGCAGCCCAACATAAGACGGCAAATAACATGATCGCATCGCCCTCGTTATACTTAGTATGAAACAACTGAAGCACGTTGCCTTTCGTCAACACAATCAGAACACCAATGAACGAGGTGATTAATCCAATGAACTGAATGGCATTTACTTTTTCTCTTAAGAAAATAAACGAAAAAAGCATAATCAAGCCAGGCGCAAGGGTAGTAAATAGAGCGCTGTTCGTCGCAGATGTGAACTGCAATGAAGCATACGAGAGATAAGTGTAGAGCACAATAGATAAAGTAGCTAGCAAAATGATCAACACCCAGTTATTCCTCCATATTTGAACCCATGAAGGCTTCTCAATAAATTGAGCAATGGGAATAAGAAAAATCAGTCCGACGACCCACCTTAGAAAGACTGTCCATTCAGAAGGAAATTCATCTATAATCAATTTTCCAAAAATGATATTACCAGCCCAAAACAGATTAGCCCCGATCAGAAATGTCCATGCCTTATATTTCACCATATTTTCACCTTCACTTTTTTGTTTTATTAACTTGTCGTTAGCTACTATAGCTCTAAAATTGATAGTCAGAACGAATGGAATTGTGAAATTCGAGAAGTGCAACGTAGACGAATCAATAGACTATCGCAATTGCTTTTTGGTTTCTGTGTTGAAGCTCTCACCCGAGATACTTTGTTATCAGTAAGCACAGCGGACAATTCGGAATCGCTTAGGGAAAAGGGAAAATTTCAATATCAGTTCCAGAAGGCTTCATGCTACAACTATCTCAGTACTTGGAGTCCCGTACGAACAATCCCCCTTATAAGCCGACCCAATGATTTTCAACTTGCTTAGTTGCAATTTCAACGGGACACCCTCTATTCCAATTGGCTCCATAATGTTCATGATTGCGATTTTGTTGGGTTAATAAGTCCTCCTTTAAGTGTTAATTATAAACATTACAAAAAAAAGTTATGTGAAGTAAATTACAAACTTAAATCAAACTTAGTGTGTGTGGAAACTTAGTACTAAATTAATAAGGGCTTGCTGAACAGGTGCGATTTAAGACAACAATGGGAGTGTAATGCAAGAGTCGATCACAATCACTGCAAGAACCCGGAGTCACTTTTCGATGTTCATCACAAGCAAATCTCCGCTCTGCTCGCGGTGTCTAATCGATGTATGTTCTTAAACACAAGTAAGAACTACTAGGATCGCGAAAACGGCAACCACTTCGCGACGATAGCTACCGCGTTTCTATACCCAGTTAGATCCGCGAGAACGTGATGTAATCGACTTAGGCAGGCTCTGCTGATTCAATCCGAAAAATAATCATAACTGATTGAATGTGATGATTCTATTATTGTGGTGACATTAAGGCCATAAATATTACTGTTCGTTACAAGTGTACAGGTTGCACTGGTTTGTCTAATTGCAAAAGTGTTCGTCATCCTCTTGT
>Ga0209566_100387_pt1 | contig 35683 bp, 27 predicted proteins | sample Araplavi_mTSA_r2_2_FD_184287 | JGI IMG/M metagenome (GOLD analysis project Ga0209566, IMG submission 184287) | Arabidopsis root microbial communities from North Carolina, USA - plate scrape CL_Cvi_mTSA_r2 (SPAdes) (version 2) | ecosystem: Host-associated > Plants > Roots > Endosphere | place...
GTCGTTGCCTTCTGCAGTTTCGATGAAGCCATAACCTTTTTCAGCATTGAACCATTTTACTTTACCTTGCATGTCGATAACATTCCCTTCATCTTCAAATGCCGTGAAGTTTTTATCCTTCACAAGTCTGACTATATCACCGGATGGAAGCGTTGTCAACGAGGAAAGGGATATTTTTCTTATTATTCAATAATACAGTTCCTACACTGCTCATACTCTAATTATATTTATGACGTAAATAGTTTAAAATTCTTATTTTTCAATGGATAAATCACTCTCTGTTATCGTTTGAAGCAATTGAACAGCTAAATCGGAGGACGTGAATTGCTCTTGTTCTTTAAGTTGAAGCTTTTCAGTAATACTTGATTCAGGAGCTATTGGCTGCGAAGCGGAAGGATTAGTTTGGAAAGCGACATCTTGCCATGGTCCAGCACCAAGATGATTGACAGCTCTTATGCGAAGTTGATATATGGAATCTGGTGTCAAATTTACAAAATTCGCAGTTCGGGTCAAAAGCGTAAAGGATTGCCCATTGTTCTCGATTTCATACATAAACGCATGAGGGACAGCGTTCCAGCTTAATGTTGCGGTCTTGTCCGAGATTGCAGTTAGAGAGACCTGTGGAGCTTCCTTAGGGATAGCAATCGGTTCGGATGTATTATTCACCGTAACTTGAGGCGTTTCAGCCTTCGAATAATAATAAGGATTTAACCCGGAATAAAAATCTACGACTTTTCCAGTATCCGCATTGATAACTAAATACGAGGTTGGGTCAAAATCTTCTGTGTAACGCGGAGTTTCTAGCCCGAATACATCAGTTCTTTTTATCACCCATTGTCCGGGACTTGTTCCAGATTGAGAATAGCTCATTTCACTATTGATCATATGAACAGTTTTGACCTGTAAAAACAATGCTTTTGGGACAAGGCCTGTATATGGAGAGTTATAAGTCCCATCGACTGCCGCTACTATAGAACTCTTTCCATTATGATAACCAATTGACTGGGAGCGTCTGAAGGAACCACCGGACCACGAATTTTCAAGAACTCGTTGCCAGTTCATATTTCCTTGTTGCGAAATTTTCTCTCCGTTCACATAGAGATCTCCTGCATCATCTTTGATTAAGATAACAGAGGCGTCTGGCGCAATGTAAAGCACTTGTGCAGAGGCAGCATAGGCTTGTGTCAAGCCTAATGAGCCGGTTCCAACTAATACACATAAAGTAAACACAATAATTCTTGCAAAACTAGTTTTTAACTTCATATTAATCCTCCTATAGTATTGGATGATGCCAAATGTTCTGAGAGGTAATTTCTTACTATATTGTAATATGAAGATGCGCATCTAGTAATAGTTCAATGGTCACAAGTTAAGAGTCATCAGGAGTAAGATAATGATACGCACAAAAAATCCGCTACCATTTTAGGTAGCGGATTTTGCGGACGTGTTAATTATAAGTATACTTCAATGTATTACTAGATTGCCCATCAGGGTTTACCACTTTGATTTCGATCTCTCCTGTACCGGCTGGAGCTTTAGCACGCAAACGGTAAACTGATTCAACTACAACGGTTGTTGATTCAGTTGTACCAAAGTAAACCTTTGCACCGTCTACAAAACGATCACCCGTAATGTAAACGTAGTTGCCACCCGCTTGGGGGCCGGACTTAACATTCAAAGAATCAAGTTTTGGCGGTGGTCCAAGAGGTGGTTTTTCATATTTAAACATAGCTGTTGCATTTTCACCGTTTTTAAGTGTAACAATGATCGGAACGAGTCCTTCTTCTGCCGCTGGCGGAGTGACAATGCGAACTCTAGATGCACCATCAAATGATGCAATCGGAACCGGAGCTCCATTAATCGTCACCGTCATATCTGATTCAAAGTTAGAACCGTTAATATAGACACTGGTTCCCCCTTTGATAGGGCCTACTGCAGGCGAGATACTTGAAATCTCAGGCTGAACCAATGTATAGGTATAGGCTCCTGGCAATGTTACAGTTCCTTTATCTGGATTAGTAACAGTGATATCTACAGTGCCGTTAGCTGTAGCAGCAGGTGCAAGTACACTCAATCTATAATTACTAACTGACTTCACAACCGCTATCTGCTCTCCGAATTTAACAATAATTCCATCTTTAAAGTTGTCACCGTTAATATATACATAATTTCCGCCTGTTGCCAATCCCTTATTTGGAGTAATTGAAGAGATGGATACAGGTTCCGGCTTTGGCTCCTCATACTGGAAACCAATGCTTTCAGCAGATTTTTGGCTATCTGCATTTACAACACTTACGTTTACTTTATCTGGAGTCGCCCAAACTGGAGTTTTTACTCGAAGTTGCGTTTCTCCAAGGTAAGTTGTTGCCAACTTCATCTCATTAAAGAACACCGTAGCACCACTATCAAAATGCTCGCCATTGACAACTACGGTTGTACCGCCTTTCATAGTACCTGATGCAGGAGAAATCGAAAGTACCTTAGGAGCTGGAACTGGTACCGGTTCATTATACGTGTATCCGTTAGCCAAGACTGCTCCTTTATCATCCGGATTTACTACCTTAACATCAAATGTTCCGAAAACATCAGAACTTGGAACCTTAACAGCTATCCGGTAAGCACTTGAAACCGTTACTTGAGATGCCTCTTTATTATTAATAAAGACCTTCAAACCTGCAACGAAGTTATCCCCATTGATATAAATCGTATTGCCTCCTGCCATTTCCCCTTTATTAGGAGCGACAGATGTAATTTTAGGTTCTGGATACTCTGGCATTTGGTACGTGTACGCTTTGGATAGAATGGATTCTTGCTGATCTGGGTTAAGAGCTTTAACATCTACCACTTCTCCAAGCTTTCCAGCAGGAGCCTTTAACTGTATGCGATTCGCAGAAATATATGTAACCTGTGCTTCATTGGCGCCGAAATAGATTTTAACATCCGGCGAGAAGTTTTCCCCTAATGCAAATATCGTTTCGCCACCTGCTGGAAGTCCGCTTGCTTGTGTGATTGAAACGAGCGATAATTTCGGTTTTTCGGGTTCTTTGTACGTAAACCCGCCAGGTATAGTTAACGTCATGCCTCCCGGATTCGTTAATACGATATCTACTGTACCCGCTTTTTCTACTTTCGGTGTATTGACCGTTAAATATTGCCCTGTAGAATTCGTAACGATTGTCGCTGGGCTGTCCCCAAACTTAACTGAAATTCCGCTAGTGAAAAAGTTGCCCTTAAAAGCAACAACCGTCCCACCGCTGATTAACCCTTCGTTAGGAGTGTAGGAAGTTACTTCCGGCTTAGCTACATACTCATAGTCTATCAATGCTTTCTGAGCATCTGGATTCACCACAGAAACCTTAACCTTACCTAACTTACCTGAAGGAGCTGTCGCTTTAATAAGCTGTTCATTTTCTACTGTTACATTAGTAGCCTCAATTTTATCAAAGTAAACTTTAGCTCCCTGTTTAAACTTATCACCATTAATAGTAACTACTTCGCCGCCATTTGGATGACCAGCAGGTTCAACAATCGAGGTGATTACTGGTGCCGGCAGTTTTACTTTAATTGTTTGGTTCAATATGTTTTTGGATCTGTTAGAGCCTGCATAATCCTTATACGTCACAATCGACTCAGAAGTAGATACATCAAACATACCGGTTTTATCTTTGCTTTTTGCTCTTATTTTGTATGTAAACTTCAGGTTTTTGTTTTTTAGTTCCTTGAAGCTCCATACCAACTTATTGTCAGTAACTGTCGGTTGAGGAATATTGTCAACATATGAATCTGGAACAATTTCAAATTTATCGTTTACGTAATCTGTAACCGTAATATCATATGCACTTGCTATTCCGATCTCCTTGACAATTTCCGCGTAAATTTCTTTCAAACCTGTAGATCCCAATACAAAATGATGGTGATCGGAAGTTGTGGCCATTTGTCTTAACAATAAGTTCGGGCCACTTTTATCAGGATCTTCATTTTCATTCAATAGTGCGATGGTGTAAAAAACAATTCCGGCATCCTTCGCTTCATTTGCCTTTTTCAGAGCATATTCATAGGCTGTTCCAGATGGTTCAGTTGCATCACCGTCTGTCATGATAACGATTACTGGCTGCGTATCCGGCCGAGGATTGCTTTGCAATTCTTTGATAGCAGCATCGATTGCGTCACCTGTAGCAGTTCCACCGTTAGCCTTAAGCGTATCGATATAGTCTTGTGCCTTTTTTCCATCCGTGGTCAATGGCAATTGACTTATGCTATTTTTAGAGCTATAATCAACAACCCCTACACGATGGGCGGATAAGTCCATTAGCTGTACAAAGCCTTTTGCCGCATCGATAGCATGCTGCATTTTGTTCTTCATACTTCCGGACTTATCAATAACTAACATGACGTCGTTAGGTTTTACTACATTTACGGGAGGTGTGCCTTGAATATTTAATTCAACAGTTGCTTCCTCCTCAGTAGTCATTTCCATAGGTGATACAGTTCTAGTAACTTGAAGATAGTCATTAACCGATGCCGCGCTCACAATATGAGACAAACTCATATTAGATACTGAGACAAAAGCAACTAATAGTAGCACGAGCGCCTTTTTCATCTTTTTCACGCTAAAGTTCCCCTTTACTTAAACTTGTCCAACATTAATCCAGGTTCTGCAGAATTACTTTCATACTGCGTCCTAAGTCTTTTCCCTCGTTGAATTTGTTCGATTTTCTTACCTAAATTCAACTTTCGCGACGAGAGTATGGTTTGGATTTCCAATTCCATGACGTAACATTTGGAATATGCCTCTTTTATAATCACCTCCTCAAAATCTGTAAGTTGGCCATGCTTCTGCAAGGAGGATACAAGGAACCTCTGTTTACTATAGTAAGCTTCATATTCTAATTCGTCTTCCTCGTCAATGCGAAGTTGATTTAAATATTCGGCCGTACTAGAAACCAGTTCTCGGGATAATTCCACTGAACTACTATACGTCATTTCTTGTTCACCATCTTCATAGCTTCGTGCCAAGTATCCCTTAGTTCCGTTATCATACCAAGTATTTCTTCCAGCGCCTCTTGATCCAAATGAATACTCACATACAAGAGTCTTTCTTGAAAATAAATATATAAGGACTCAAGCTGCTTTGAGATCTCATAGTCCATGTTTAGCGTAGCTTGTAACTCATTAATAATATTAATAGCTTTTGAAATTGCTTGGCTTTTGCCATTCACATCATTCACCAGCATGAAATTGTGGGCTTGCTTAATAAAACGAATGCATCCGTTATAAAGCATTAGAGTTAATTCTTCTGGCGTAGCTGTATTTATCTGAGTTTCATAGTATCGATTTAAGGCCTGCTGCACGCTGAATTACCTCTTTTCATCAATAATTGAACCAACCACAATTTCCTGCAAGCGTTGAACCAATTCCACTATTTTTTCAGGCGGAATTTCCCTGATTAACTCGTCAGTCTCCTTGTTATAAATTTTAACGATCATGGATCCCGATTTTTGATGGACTTTAAATTCAAATCTCTGAGGAGTTCCTTCCAAAGTTTTATTGACTTTATTAATGGCATTAAGAACTGCTTTTTCTGCAACAGTCAATCCGCTTTGGCTCTTTTGTTTCGTTATCAGGATTTGTTCTTCGGAACCAATATGTCTAGGTACAAATTTTGAAGGAACTGCAGTATTGGGAAATAATTCTCCTCTAACTCCAGCAACTTGCATACGCACGTCAACCTCCTAATTATTTCATGTTTTGCATGAGGAAATTAAGCTGACTGTTATTGTAGGCGAGTGCCTTTTCCATCGCAGCAAACTTCTTGTAATAGTCGTCTTCCTTTTTAGTTAACTTCATTTCTAGTGATTTATAGTCCAACTCCATGTCACTATACTTCTTCCCAAGCTCTGTACTTGCATCTAAGTATGATCCGCCGAGTTTGCCAGATTTCTTGTTAATAGAAGTAATTGTATCGTTCAACTTACCGTACAGTTGGTGAAGGAATCCTGCATCTTCCGTTTTCGTACTGGATTTCGTCAACAACTCAGTCACTGCTTCAGGAGATTCTTGAAGCGCTTTTGTCAACTTTTCTTCATCCAATACGATTTTTCCTGAATCCTCCATAAACTTCGCCTTGTTGCCTTCATATTTAGTTGTACCAAATCCAATTTTAAATAGCGCATCATAATCGCTATTACTTACCGCATAACTTTTACTTAGCATTGTCCGTATACCGCTCATAAACGGCTCAAGCAGCGAATCATTTTTGAGTAAGCCTTGCTTTGTTTTCTTTTCCCAGTTTTTAACTTCGTCTTCGCTCAGTTCTTTCTTTTGCTCCGAAGTCAATGGATCGTACCCTCTTAATTTATTCTCGCCGGTCATTTTATTAATAAGGCCAACCGCTTCATTATAAGCAGATACGAATTTTTTTACTTTGTCTACTACTCCTGAAACATCAGCAGTATTGGTAACCGCTACGCTATTAGGGGATTCTTGAAGTAATGTATACGTAACCCCATCTTGTGTAAACGTATTAGAATCTCTTGTTGAGGTGATTCCATTTATCTCTACTTCTGCGTCTACCCCTTCTGCAACTTTCGATAGATCGAAGCCCATTGAGGACAATAAGTTACCCGTTTTATCCTCGAGCTTAATTTTGGCATTACTCCCCATGTCCTTTGTTGTCATCGAAAATCTATCTGCAGCCGAATCATAACTAATATTGACTCCCGCTTTAGAACCGTTAATTTTATTCATAATTTGCTGTACGGAGTCATCTGCGCTATATTGAATAGAAACGCCATTAATGCTAATCTCGTATTTACCACCCGAATTTACATTCAAACCGTTCAAAAATTTACCTTTGTTCTCCAGTAAGCTCGTTTCAAGATTCAATTTATAAGACTGGTTATTTTGAAAACCTATGTTGCTTAGTGCATTTACATCGACCAATTTGACCTGAGCGGATGTCAACGGTTTAATGTTGATAGCATTTCCATTCATCGAAACTTCTACTTTATTGACTCCAATTTCCGAATCGATTTTCTTCTGCAATTCCTTGCCAAGTTCATCAGGAGTATACGATTTAGCTTCAAGTTTTATTTTTTTGCGAGAGCCATTATAATCAATAATAAATTCGTCATTTGTCCCCGCCGAAATCGTCACATTTCCTATGTCAGAACCTTGAAGACTTGTATTCGACACAGTTCCTTGAGAAGATGTCGTTGCAGATTGTGCTAATTTATTAACTTTAATAGTACTGTTCATTGCATTCTGTCCAGCACCACTAACTTTTACAATCGACTCATTGGAAGAATTCAACTTAAAGGAAGATAAATTCGCACTAAACCTCATAGAGCTGACAGACTCTCTTAACGAGTATAATTTCGAGCTTACTTCACGGTACATATCCATTCTAAATTGAAGCAAGTCTTTCTTCTGGCCCTTCTTTACAAGCGGCATTCTTTCAGCTTTCATGAGATCTTTAACCATCAGATCAATATCCATGCCTGAAGACATACCGTTAATGCGCATTGGCATTGCTATCCCTCCTCAATTTTATTCAGTCGTTCAGCAGCAGGCTTATATAAATATCGGATTTTCCCATAGTAATATTTAGCTCTATCCAAGTTATTTGCAAGCTCGTAATATATGCCTAGGTTGTAAGCGGCTAAATAAGAGCCTACGCCAGGAGTTGTAGAATACTTCGTTGTGTCGCCTATTTGAAGAGCCTCAAGATAATTTGACTCCATCAACTCTACATTGCCTGCTTCCATATAAAGCGTACCGAGCTGAAAGCATATATCTGGATAATCCTTGTAATGTTCTTTACCGCTTCTAAGCATCATGATAGCGTCTTCAACAAGCCCCACTTTTTGCAGAACCTTACTAAATTCAACCATCGTGGCAGCATGATATAATGAAGGTATGTCAGCATGTTGCAATGCTTGCAAAAAAGCTCCACAAGCTTCTTCATAATGCTGAACTGCCGTTTCTAGTTTTCCTAATTGATACCAGATGTATCCGTCTGCTTCATTTTTCAAAAGTTCTTTCTGGTATAAGTCTTTATAGAACGTATATTTATTTTCGGAATAGTCGGCATGATTATAACCAAAATGATTGATAGCAATATCACTCATTCTAAACTTGGCGACTTGTGAATTTTTGTATAGTTTTTCATGAACTGCACCAAAAAAACGAAATTCCGCCTTATTGGGGAATAATCTAACCATTCTGTGAACCGTGTCTATTTGGTTACCGTCTATATTGTTGATGACGATGGCTGCAGGTTCATCGAGAGTAGATGTAATATATCGTGTTATTTGCGTATATGTATCTTCAAGAAAACATTCATCAGTGTCTATCACAAAAATGTGGGTACCCGTAGCTTGGGAAATCGATTCATTCCGCGCCTCTGAAAAATTACTTGTCCATGGGTAATAAAAAAGTCGTACATTTGAATACTGCTTCGCTATATCAATGGTTCGATCTGTAGAGCCTGTGTCAACTAATATAACTTCACAAAAGCTTGGAATACTATCCAGACATCGGCCGATATGCTTTTCTACATTTTTGGCAATCATGCAAATACTAAGCTTCAATTCAATTCTCCCCACTTATTAAGAAAGGAGCCCACCTTGACAGTGGACTCCGACTGTAATTGTTCAGTCAACTTAGCGCAACAATTGCAATACGCCTTGTGGAGCTTGGTTAGCTTGTGCCAACATTGCAGTAGATGCTTGTTGCAAAATGTTGAATTTCGTGTAGCTCATCATCTCTTTAGCCATGTCTGTATCACGGATACGAGATTCTGCTGCTTGAAGGTTCTCAGCAGTCGTTCCGATGTTGTTGTACATATGCTCGAGACGGTTTTGGAACGCACCCAATGTAGAACGTGCAGCATTTACTGATCCGATTGCAGTATCAACGGCTTTCAATTCAGCTTTAACAGCAGTTGCATCTGTCAAACCGCCCAGACCCAAAGCGGAAACATTAACTTTTGCAAGGTCAACTTCAATAATTTCTGTTTCTTTTCCGCCCAATTGGATGTTGATTTTGCCGCCAGTACCATCCAACAATTTAATACCGTTGAATTCTGCAGTCTTTGCGATTTCTGTTGCTGCAGAAGTCAGCGCACCGTATTCAGCGTTCATGGACGCAAGGTCACTTGCGTTGTATGTCGTATTCGACGCTTGAACAGCAAGTTCTTTCATGCGTCCGAGCATATCGGAAATTTCGTTCATTGCGCCTTCAGCTGTTTGTACCAAAGAAATACCGTCTTGCGCGTTACGCATACCTTGGTTCATTGCACGAACTTGTGCACGCATTTTTTCAGAGATGGACAAGCCTGCTGCATCATCAGCTGCACGGTTAATGCGATAGCCGGAAGAAAGCTTTTCACTGGACTTTCCTTGTTGAGTATTGTTGAAAGACAGGTTGCGATGAGAGTTCATTGCGTTAAGATTGTGGTTGATAATCATTGAATATTCCTCCCTGAGTATAATAGTTACATCCTTGTATGTAGGCCTTATGCCTTACATACAATATATCGGAAGGAATTCGAATAAGTTTATAGTTCTGTATAAAAAAATCATCTTTTTTTTGCTTTTTTCAACAATTGTATATCAAACGACTGTGCCGCTGCTTCTTGATTGCTGGTCACAATCTCCTCAACCAGTTCTTTCCTTAGCACCACAACATCTTTAGGAGCCTTGATTCCTAGCTTCACTTGGTCTCCTTCAACACTTGCAATATGAATTTCTATATTCTGGTCGAGCATAATAGATTGTCCCTTTTTCCTTGTCAAAATCAGCATCGTTAATTTCCTTCCTCTGAAAAATTCATCAGAAACGGGGATCTGCTGGAATATGTCTTTTTCCCCTGTATGACATGCTGCAGTGCTCTACCATTTACGACATTAAGAATTAAGGGTGCAGAATAATTTACAGTTGAATTAGAAAAAGGGGTTCTTAAGGTGACAATGTTAAGAACCAGAGCATCATTAGGTTCCTGCAATTCCAACTCAGTAATTACTTGTTCTGTCAACTCCACTTCATATTTTGTCATCCAGTCAAATGGATTAATGACAACGAATTGAATATCTTTCTCTTCCAATGATTGTAGTTGATAGAATGCTGTATCAGGAATCAAATTAAAACTAAACATGTCCAAACGTTCGAACCCAAGGATGCTGCCACGAAAAGAAAAATTAGATTGCATGAATGAAATCCCCCTACAAAAAAAGCTACAGCTTGCCGCTATAGCTTTCATTTAAACATATTTATCAACCAGATGCACATCAAACTTAATCCAGTTCTGTTGCCGCATATAGGTTTTTACTTCCCCCATGCTGTATGACACCTCTGGTTTGTACGACTTGTATTGAATATCTGTATTCCCGGAAGTCCATGACATATCATTGCGAGATGGCTTATATTCGAGCTTCACATTATCATAAGAAGCTTCGCCCGTGTACTGAACCAAGGAAGTCTCTTGGAATCGTTGACTCGCGATTTCAGCTATTGCGTTGGAACCATCTGAAAACTTGGCTAAACGATTTCCTTCTTCCACGATACTCCCCAGGTTATTCAAATACTGTTGATCCATTTGACTGTAGACAAGCTTTAACCAATTTAAATGCTTCCCTTTACCTAGTGCCATCCATGCATCCGAACTATCGATATTAAGAAACCCGGGCTCCACATTATTAGTCATTTGTGTTTGTGCACGTTGAATCTCGAGCTCGCCTTTAGGAGATTGGACTTCCAATCTCCCTTGTGTAGTATTCAAACCAATTTGCGCGAATTGTTGTTCAATACGAATGCGAGGAATCATTACCGCAACACATCCATTTATTTTATCTCAAATAATCAAGCAGGCTAGTTTGAATAATTCTTGCACCCGTCGCAAGGGATGCTTGATATACACTTTCATCCTGTTTAACTTTGAGTATCGTTTCTGCCATATCAGCATCTTCCGTCTTGGCTTGCATATCTGTAAGATTAAGCTCAAGATCGGTTAAACGTGTCGAGATTAAGTCTATTCGGTTTATTTTTGCTCCGATAGTTGAACGTGCCTCATTGACTTTTACCAATCGGGACTTAAGATTATCTAACTCACTACGAGCTGCGTCTTGATTCCCTGTTCTCAAAGAATCTTGCAATTGTTGGAGTACAAGAAATAGATTATCTCCTGCTTTCGGTTCCCCAAACACTTCGTTCCCCGTAATATTAATATTCAACCCTGCACCTTCGGCAAATCTATATTGAATACTCATATTATCTGTTTTTTGAGTGCCGGCAGTAGTTAAATCATATGGTTGCACATCCGTTAATTGACCATTGAAGATATATTTATCGTTCATTTGTGTGTTTCCTAGAGACACTACTTGCTCGTATATTTGTTTTAATTCAATAGCACATGCATTCATCGCCTCTTGCGGATTTGTTCCATTCACAGCTTGAGTTAGTAATTCATATGCCCGCTGGGACATGTCATTCACTTGTGTTAGAACTGTATCCGTATAATCTAACCATGATTTCGCAGTATCAGCATTACGCTGGTATTGTTCATTTATGGACAGATCGCTTCGGTAACGCAATGAATAAGTAATACCTACTGGATCATCAGATGCTTTGTTCAATTTCATCCCTGTCGACAACACATTCTGTCTATTGTCCATCCTTGTTAGATTGGAGTGCATATTCCGTACCATCTGTCTATGCATCATCCCTGGCGTAACACGCAAAGCCATACTCATATCCTCCTTATCTATCTACCTACTACACCCATGCTGTTGATAACTTTATCTAAATTTTGATCAATCGTTGTCATAAAACGAGCAGCCGCGCCGTAAGCATGTTGGAATTTAATAAGATTGGACATTTCCTCGTCCAGAGACACACCGCTTACAGATTGTCTACGCCCCTCCACTTGATCAACCAATAAACTATTATTCTCTTGTTGACGAAGAGCTTCTTTGCTTTCTACCCCAAGTTGTCCAAGGATCGATCTATAGTAGTCATCAATCGTTCCCTTAGTTATACCATTGTTGCTTCCGATAGGATTGAATTTAAAAGAGCTTTCTTTTAGCTGCGACATCAACAAAGCAAGAGTGTTATTTCCTTTGACCGCAACATCACCTTCTGGCTTTGATTCAACTCTCATGGAAGATGCAATAAGATTCGGATCCTTTTCAATATTAGGGTTTAATCGAATGCTACCGGCAGTTATTGGCCCGCCATCCTTAGATGTGAAGAATACTTCCCCCTTTTGGGCAGGTTTCGTAAATGTATAACCTAACTGGTGCAATCCATTCAAACCCTTAACCGTTACGGTTAAATCAGATGTTAACAAGCGATTTGTACCAGAATAAGTGATGTCATTCAACACTGTGCCTTCTGGAAGAATGCTTCCACTTGGGATTGTAATTGTGACCTCTCCATTAGCCATTGTGTTGGCTAATTCATTCAGCTGACTAAGATAATCATTGACCAGAACATCACGTGATTTGATGGTACCGAACATTTCCCCGCTGCTTAGAGCATTGCCATTATAAGCACCTTCCCAGTCTGCAGCTGTAGTCTGGGTCGATTCTCTTCCGTTGACTAGCTCTATTCCCCCACCAGTAACCACATAGCCATTATCTTCTTCACGAACCGTAACATTAACCATCTTTGATAATTCATCTATTAGAAGATCACGTTGATCACGTAAATCATTCGCATTATCCCCTAAGCCTTCAATACGATAAATTTCATAGTTTAATTGGGCAACTTGATCCGTTAGTGTATTCAAGTGATCGGCCTTGACCGTAACGCTTCTGGCCAAATCATTTTGCATGTCTGTCATTTTTTTGCTTGTTTCATTAAAAGCATCCATAAGAGCCATTGCATTCTCTCTTACAATTTTCCGCGAAGTAACATTTTCAGGATCCTTACTTAATTCAGACCATGATTTCCAAAAGTTATCTAACACTGTACGAATGCCTGAGTCAGATGGTTCATTAAATACTTTTTCCAACTTCGTTAATGTATCCGCCTGTATTTCCCATTCACCAAGAGAACGATTTGCATTCCAATACTGTTCATCAAGAAATCTTTCGCGAACACGCTTTATGCTTTCATACTCAACACCCATACCCAACTGACCAGGCATTCCTGATTTTGAAAAACCAGGAGCTTCGATTGGTCTAGAGGCAACCAAATTCACGACTTGTCTAGAGTATCCCGGTGTATTTGCATTTGAAATATTATGTCCCGTTGTATTCATCCATGCTGTATGGGCGAATAGGCTCCGTTTAGCTAATTCTATTCCATGGAATGTAGATCTCATGGTTCTCCTCCTCTAGCTATGCCTTCGTATCAAACAATTTATTACGCTGATGTCCGTAAGCTTGTGCAGAATCAGCCCGATAGATACCGTCATCTTCTGCACCCATAAAAATGTTTATCGAGAAATCGATAAATTCTAGCGATTGTCTCAGCAAATCTTGATTCTGATCATTTGTAACCTTAAGCTGATTAATAGTATTCGTGAGATTATCACGCAAGCTTAAAATTTGTTCACGCTCTTCAGCATTAAACACTAACCGCGTTATTTCCGTCACCGTCAGATTCAACTGAGATCGTATGCCCTTCTCCTGGATGAACTCTTGTGTTGCCTGCAGCCGCTCCTCATCCTCCTCCGCTACCTGCTTCAACATTCTGGATTCCTTCGTCATCAGTTGCGACAAGCCTTCCACATCGTTCTTGATGATCACTTGCTTCTTCTCTTCTGCAATATCAAGCAGCTGCTTGTGCAAATCGTTCAGAAGAGTTAACGATCCAATGATTCGCTGCACACTCACACCTGTTCCTCCGCTCATTCGTTCTCCTTACGGAACAAGGGAAGCAGCTTCTCTGCAATCTTGTCCGCTTCCACATGATAGGTTCCGGTAGATACCGCCTTCTTCAAATCCGCAATGCGATCACTGCGTGCAGGATCATTCACCCGGTTCTGTGCCTCTAGCATTTCCTGCGCTTCAGTCGAGATGATCAGCTCATCCTTGCGGGAAGGCTTCTGCGATGCACGATTCACTGCCTGTTGTTTCTGAGAATATTGGATCGCGCCAAGACGCTGTGTTTCATTAATTTTCATCCCATTCACCTCGTTCCATAAGACAAACTTATATCGTTATCCACCAATGATGAAGCTCATTAACAATTTCAATCTTGCCTTTTGACTGCTTCATTACTGCTCCATTCCATCTTAACAATAAGAAAAGCCGATAACCTTTACTAAGATTATCGGCGCAGTGTCAAGAATTATTTAGATGTATTGTCATGAATATTATGAACTTAATCTAAAAAATCTCATTTCAGAGAGTTTTGTTATTGACAAACTCCAAATTTGAATTATTCGCGTGTCCGTTTCGTATCAATGACACGGTAGGCGCCATCCCCCACGCGAGAAGCTTCCTTCTTCTCATCTGCACCAACTACTGTCTGTGTAAGCTCTTTCACAAGGCGAGTTCGGCAAGATTCGCACATATTCCCTTCGCGTATCGGCTGGCTGCATATTTCACATTCATAAGTCAGATTCGGTGCCTGATATATGGAAATGCGCCCTTCTTTAATAAAACGCGTGATTTGACGAACGCTTACTTCTGTTGCTTCACTCAGCTCATGCATCGTGGCTTGACGTGCTTCACGCAGATAAGCAGCACAGCGTTCATACTCCTGTTCGATTTCTTTCAAGCAATTTGGACAGAGATCTCGGAACGCCTTGGCAAAAAGAACTCCGCAGCGCAGACAATTGCTCAGCTCCATGTCATTCGCCTCCTACGATGCTTCATTTCTTCATCATATCGCAATATTCGGCAGATGACGAGCAAATTTTTATTCATAAGCCTTGCACTCTTTACATACCATCTGGAACAGCCTCTTATAAGCTTGAGGACTCAACTCATTCCTCAGCCTTCCAAACCGTAATCGCCGCTCATCTCCGAGACGAGTAGTCGTACTACGCTCCTCTTCGTCTATGCCCTCGCCCACGTATAGCTGACAATCGAGACCAGACAGTCAAGATACTGGCATAAGGACGATAGTTGACGTGAACAGGCTCTTAAAGTACTCCCCGTTGTGTATACATCGTCAATAAGAAGTACCCGCAATTCAGCGACCGGACTCTCTTCTTTTGCTTGATAAGCGCACCATACCTCCTGCAAGCTTCTCCCCGCCCATTGATGAAGCTCGAACGCATGAGACATGCTGTGCTCCCTGCCTATTCGGGATTGCTTACTCTGCTTCTCTGCATCTTGTGTGCGCGTCAGAAGCTCTACAACCGGCCTCCGCCACTCTCTCCCCAGCGCCCGTGCGAATTGCTCTGCCTGATTGAATCCGCGAACTTGGATACGCTCCCGAGTAGATGGTACATATGTAATGAGATCTGGCAAAATCGCATCCAACTTGCCCTGGAACAACGCAGTGATCCCACCATCTCTAATGCTTGATCGCCGTTCCCACACGGTGGACAGCAGCGGTTCATAGGCAAGCTGCATCATCCTGACCATGACCAGCTCATACACTCGATCCCCCTTGAATTTATACTGAGACAGCCATTGCTTCATTTGTTCGTCATATCGCACCACGCTTCGATTGGCTCTTAGACTGTCATTTCGCAAAGGATGACGCTGACAATCTGGACAGCGGATCGCTCGCCCGCAATATGCACAGCCTAATTCACGAATCCATGGGATTAGATTGACACACTTATAGCACACCAGAGACATAAGGCTCTGTTCGTAGGGATAAAGTGGACGTAGAGCTGTATCGTTCATCCGAATGGATCTTTTGCAAATGATACATGCCTGCTGACTCGGACTAAGCATCCCGCCATATATCTTCTCCAGCAAGTCACCCCATCTCATTCTTCTACCCAATCCGCTGTCTCCTGTCCGCTCCTGACAGCAAATATCCTTTTCTGGCTGCAATCCGATTCATATCCCGAATTTGCCGAACTGCTGACCGCTGTGATCGATTCCACTGCGGGGAGCCAAACACGACCAATCCTGCAGGATCATCCTTCGAACGCCCTGCTCTGCCCGCCATCTGTACTAGTGAAGCTGCATCGAACAAGCGATCGTCTGCATCAAGAATGAATACATCGCTCATCGGTACCGTCACACCTCGTTCCAGAATCGTTGTCGTGACGAGCACACGAATGTTCCGTTCTCGAAATTGAAATACTTTATCCCCTCGGCTCTCATCTGCCGCTGACGTTCCATCGATATGGACACCGGGAATACGTTCGCGCAGCAGACGTACAAGTGGATCTACTTGACGAATACGAGAAAGGAACACAAACAGCTGGGCACCTCTACTTACCGAATGATTCATGCGTGCCAGCAGTAGTGCTGGCAGCCCATGTGCAGATAAGCACTGAGCAACCGAAGGCATTGTGATTCTCATCGGGATAGGAAGTGGATGACGATGGAAACGCACTGGCACCCTAGCATGAGAGAGCTTGCCTCTTCGAACATTCTGCTGCATCGCCTCTGGCGGTGTCGCGGATAAATAGACGAACACACCCCCGGGCGTACAAGCGCGTTCTGCTGTACGCTGCAGCATCGGATCATTATGATAAGGGAATGCATCCAGCTCATCGATAATAGCTAATTCGAAGGCCTCCTCGAAACGAATCAGCTGATGGGTGGTTGCGATAGTAATATCTCCATCTCGCCACCGTTCCGGACTCCCTCCATACAACGTAACGACCTTCTGTGCAGGAAACGCCTTTTCTATCCTCGGCTTCAATTCCAGTACAACATCACGTCGCGGTGTGGCAATCAATACACGTCCACCATGCAGCAGCGTGTCCTCCACGAGCGGAAAAATCATCTCCGTCTTTCCAGCCCCAGTTACAGCCCATAATAAAAAGGCGCCCTTACGCAAATTGCCCCTTGTTCCCTGTACCGTACTTCTACGTCCAGATGTATTCATCTCAGACAGCCCAGCAAATTGGTTCCTCGCACGAACTCTATCAATATAATCCAATGCCTGTCTACTCGCCTCTAACTGCGCTGGAGCAAGCCCCCACTTCTCTAACTGCTCCTCCCGATTCGAAATAAGCGCTGCGGCACTGTCGTCACCTCGATACAGCTTGCCAGCAATCAAAATAGCACAAGACCGGCAGCGCCCCACATTCAAGCATTGTGTACACGTCCAGCATTGTAAAGAATGGCAAGTCGAGCAAGTGGAGCTGCTTAAACCCTCTGAACTCCCACAGCGCCCGCAGCAAATCGTAACCGAGGCTTTATAGAGGGATCGCATGACTCGTTTCAGCGGGGAAATACGGCTAGCAGTAGGCAGTTTACCGCCGTCATCCCGGCGAGTAAATGACATCCCTGCCCTCAGCTCCACCCAGCCATGCAGCCACCCCCACTGGATGAGCGAATATCTGCTCGCAATTAAATGTTCCGCTCCCGCATCCCGCAGGAATTGAATCAATTCTTCATCCAAAAGCAATCGACCACGAATTCCATAGGCGATACGATAAGCATCAGCATGCAATGCGGACCATACTCCTGCCTGAGACACACCTTCCCCAAGGAAAGAAGCTGGCAGCCCAGATGAATTCGCATCCCATTGTGTTGTTGCATAGGCCAAGGATTGTTCTGCGACCCGATACATAGGCTTCTGCTCTTCCATGACGAACAGCTTGGAGGTCGGCTCCGAATATGGCGCTTCGATAATCGCAACAGCTAGATGCTCCTGCATCAGCCTCCGCTTAGCTTCTTCTTCAAACTCCTCCACACACGGGGAAAGAATATCAGCAAAATAACGAACCCAGCCCTGCTCTCCCCAACGCTCCATAGCTTCGCTTGGCATGAAATGTTCCAATACAGCGATGCCAACTTGAATCGGCAGCTGCTGATGCAAAACAACGAGTTTCGATCCACGGGGCAGACTCCCTTCCCCTGCTAACCAATAGCGCACATCTATGCGCCAATCTACAGTGATCCCCGAGTGCCATCCGTACTCCGTGCGCACGGCATAAATTCTTACTTGCATGACCATTCCCTCTCCTTCGCCATACGGCTCACCGGAGCATGCTTGCTGCTTGATATCTGGATGCGCATCTGCTCAAATTACGCAAAAAAAGCACACCCCACCCGTGGAATCGGGTGGCATGTGCTTCATGCCCAGCGCCTTATCGTATTTGTATAAAATTGTATACGAATCGACGGATTCTGACAACCCTAAACTTCAGTAAACTTCCCAAATTTAACTGTATTTGTAGTATTTTCGGTTCAATATATTCCATATTTCCCCGAACAACACCGCTTACAAGGCACTTCGAGCCTTGAAGGGAATTTTCCGCCAATCCTCTGTACTCCGTGGCTCAATTACAATTAATGTCTCTTCCGCTGCTCGCTGCTTCAAGCCCTGCAGTGTTGCCTCCAGCTCATTCCTTTGAATCACAAGTAAGTTCCAGCTCACATCGTAGACGCTCATTACACGTGAAGCAATCGGAAACGTAGCGTCCGTGGAACCGCTATCGACAAACGTGAAATGCAGCTTGCGTCCTTTCAGCCAAGCAAACCAACTATACGCACGAATCACCCATTCGATATGGCGTTCATCATTTTCCGTCACAAGCACGACATGTATCCAAGGCGCAGGTCTAGCGCCGCGTACGAGCTGCCTCCATTGATGAGCCAGATGAACGGCTGCTACCGCGAGTCCGAAGCATCCCATAATCCAACATAGCATTGCGATCATGCGGCCACCTCCTTACTACCAAGTGTATGCCGCAATAGATGCCGAGGTGACGGACAAACGCCAGCTAGCCTTGTGATTCAGTTCTAGGGACGGTGTGCTATAAGGTTACCCAACCGTTCTTAATGGAATTGATGACCGCTTGGGTTCGATCATCAACCTCCATTTTCTGCAGGATGCTGCTGACATGATTCTTAACGGTTTTCTCACTAATAAATAGGAATTCACCAATCATTTTGTTGCTCTTGCCTTCCGCCATCAAGCGAAGCACTTCGGCTTCACGTCTTGTCAGTGGATTATCTTCTGCAGCAATGAACTTCACGCCTGCATCTCTCGATTGACTGCTCACAATTCCGTTACCATCAAGCAGTGTCATCCGTCGAAGCTGCTGGATAAGCTTGCCCGTTACCTTCGGATGGATGTAAGCGTACCCTGTCACAACCGAACGAATAGCATTAATTAAAGACTCCGCTTCCATGTCTTTCAACAGGTATCCGGAAGCTCCTTTCCGCAGCGTTTCGAATACGTAGCTCTCATCATCGTGTATCGAAAGGATGATCACCTTCACATCCGGAAAAATATCACGCAATCGTTCTGTAGCAATCACGCCATTCTCAATAGGCATATTAATATCCATTAGAACAACGTCCGGCACTTCCTTATTGCAAAATTCCAGCACCTGAATGCCATCGCCGCATTCGCCAATGACCTCCAGATCGTCCTCCATATTCAATATACGCTTCAAGCCCTCACGAAAGAGCTGGTGATCGTCAGCAAGGAGTACTTTTATTGTTTCTATGTCCTTCTTACGATTCTCCATAAGGTTGCTTACTCCTCTCTCTTCTCCACATTCGTCGGAATTTGTATCACGATGCGAGTTCCACGGTTCTCCGCCGAATGAATTTCCATACGGCCTTCGAGCAGCTCCACCCGCTCCTGCATGCCCAGCAGGCCAAAATGAGCGTGCTCTTTCGATTTTTCTTCCAGAGACTCTACCTTGAAACCAAAGCCATTGTCACGAACGATTACACGTACTTCCTCTTCGTCATACGTCAATTCACATGTAACGTAAGATGGATGCGCATGCTTCGCTGCATTGGTGAAAGCCTCCTGAACCAACCGGTAAATAGCTGCTTCCATCGCAGAACGCAGCCGACGTTCCTGCCCTCTAACCTCGAATGAAGTCTTAATTCTGTGCTTATCTTCATAGTCATGTATAAATTTGCGCAGAGTCGGTACAAGCCCTAAATCATCCAATGCCATTGGACGTAAATTGAAGATCACCTTGCGGATCTCTTCTAAGCCGAAACGAACCTGCGATTTTAAATCTACTATTTCGTTCTGCACCATTTCAAATTCCTGCTTATTTAGCATTCTTTCTACAATTTCCGTCCTAAGCACTAGATTAGCAAGAGACTGTGCAGGGCCGTCATGAATTTCACGTGCGATCCGCTTCCGTTCTTCTTCCTGTGCCAGAATGATCTTCAATCCGAGCAGCTGCCGAGTTTTGGCGGATTCCAAAATACGTGTTACCTGACTCAAATCACCGGATAAATATTCAAGCGCAACGCTCATCTGAGAGCCAATTGTCTCTGCTCGTTCCACAGAGCCCTCAATCGCGCGCAATCGTTTCTGAATATCGTCCCGCCGTGTCTTCAGGTAACCTTCCTTCTCCCGATACATCATCAGCTCAAGCTGCATCTGCGTCGCCTTTTCATAGGCCTGCTTGATATCTTCCTCGGTGTACCGGACAAAATCACGGCTCACATCTGTCAAACGCAGACGAGCTAGACGATAGTTCCGCTCCAGCTCGTCCACCTTATCACAAATTTCAGCAGTCTGATCCATAACCATCTGCAGTTCTGCGTTCATAGCAATCGCTTCATTCCGAGACGAATCCAATATTTCGTAAATCTGATATTTGCTCTCTTCCATCACTTTGATGGCGTTCTTAATGACGCGATCAATGACATCGACTTGATTATCCACTAACGTTCGGTCTCCTCGTTCATAAAAGGATGAATGGAATTTCATCCTTAATGATACCACATCAATGGATAGTAATGGACTTCGTATTTTGCTCCCATTTTACAGTTAGGCCTAATTGTTCCGATACGAAGCGAAGCGGGACTAAAGTCCGTCCTTGTCGAATAATAGGTGCGACATCCGATGCAAGTCGAGAGCCGTTGCGAACGAATGCTTTTTGGTTCACGATCATTTCAAGGAAACGTTCGCCGCGCATTACAGTAACCGTCTGTGCTGGGCCATTCCAGAGCGCCTCGCCCCCAAATGCATCAAGCACAACTCGTACCGGAACGTAGGTAGAACCATTCAACACGATTGGTGCCACGTCCAGCTTCTTCACAGCACCATTCACCTTGGAAGACTTGCTGTTCACAGTCAAATCCATTGTAGCTGTAGGGAAAATATCCGATGAACCAGCAGGGAGCTGTGCGATCAAGTTATCAAACGCCACTGTTCCTTCTGTTGCACGTTCGTCCTGATCTTCCTTGAAGTTGACCAAATACAATCGTTTCAGCTTAGCTGGATAAGAAACTCCCAGTGACGATAGATCAACTTCTACCGTCTTCCAACCTTCCCAATTAATCGATTCTGCTACATTTACATAGTGAATTTTCTTATTCGCGTCATGGATCTCTAGTCGCAAATTGGTAAAGCTCTTGTCTCCATAGACGTCGAACTTCAGACCGCTAGTGCCATTAGGAAGTTCCATGCCTGTAGAACCATTCAATTCTGCATAGGCAAACTTATCAGCGCTGCCGCCTGCATTCATATCATAGGACAGCTTCAATACTTTGTCATTCGCACCGCGGCCGCCAAATCCGCCTTCGATGCTGACTTGCCCCTTCGTGCTGCCCTTCGGCAATCCAGAGAAGGATACACTCATATTTGTTTGATTGAAATTCTCTATTAATTTCTCCGATCCAAGTGTCAGAGGTATCATTGTTCTCAAGCCATCATAGCTTGCAATGGCATAGCCAACCTTCGTTCCTTCTGGAACCGAATTCACTTTAAGCACGCCATCCTCAACCTTACCGTTGAAGCCGCGAATCTCCCATTTTACAGCAGATGAAGGTACTGTCGCCTGATTGCCATTCAGCAAGGTCGCCTTCACGGGAACAGGAACACTTGCACCGGAACTTAGTGGAGCTGAGCCGGTAGCGATTTGCAGGCTTGATAAGTCCTTCGCTCCGATGATCGTTACCTCTGCAGTCGTTTTCGCTCCTCCGGATGTAGCTACAATGGTAGCCTTGCCTGAGGATTGAGCGACGAAGGCATCCTTATCCCACTTCATCTTGCCGTCCGCAGCGCTCCATTTCACATCCAAGTTAGAAGCATCTACCGGATTGTAATGCTCGTCATAGGCCTTCATGCTGTATGTTGCACGCTGCCCGATAAATAGCGTTTTTTCTCCACTTAGGGTCATGCCCTTCACTTTGCCTGCTGGAGCTGTCGTGAACACACCGAGACCGTTAACAACAGAACGAACATTGTTACCTCCTTCTTTGGTTTCATGTGTCAGCTTCGTATCGAAATCGCCTAATGGCCGATTCGTCATCGTTGTGGAACCACCGCCGTCCAGGTTTACCGCTTTCCAGATACCTGCCTGTACAAGCGCCTGCTGGAATTCCTTCAATGTAAAGCCCGAGCTTACACTGTTCGATTCAGCTGTTACGATGTAAGCGTAACGACCATCCTTCGAGTAGCCGACTGCTGTACGAGCTGTTACACCACTGCCGCTAATGCCACTCGTATCACGCGTGAAGCTGGATGCCTTGCCGTTCTCAACGAGCAGCGTATGACCGCTTATCATCATTTGGAAGGAGGACGGATCTACGGATTGGCCTGTCGACTGAGACAACAGTTTGTAATCAATCTTGAGAGATGTGCCTACCTGCATTGTGCGGCGCATGAATTCCGCAGCCTGCCCGTGTCCACGCAAAATAACGCCATCTTCAGGAACCTCCATCGGCAGAGCACCCATATCAGAGATTTGCTCTACGACCCCATTGCGTACAAGTACTTCTGTAGGCGTTGTGGTCGTATCATTCGGCCGCTTCGTTCCTTTCCAAGCGCTTGTGTAGATGTACATCGCATTGATATGACTATGCTGTTTCCCAGGCTCTTTATCGTACTTCATCTTATTGATGCCGGACAGCGGGAACGATTGGCCATCCGCCAAGGCCACATTTCCTGTGAAGCGATATTGATCAATGGTAGGCGTACCACTCTTCGTGACGGCAAAGGCATACATGCCTGTCAGCTCCGCAGGGCTTGTAATCATCTCTCCCTTTGAAATGGAACCTCCCATTGGAACTTGGTCGGAGCCCATCATCCAATAGTCCCCGTTTACACCAGCAACTGCCCCAGTTTCCTTCGTCATCTTCGTGACTGGGTTCCCGGTAGCTGTCTTGCCGTCCTTCCCTGTCATGACGTCCAGCTTAATATAGGGATTGCTTAAGTCGGCCTCAATCACATTCATTCGAGTCTTATACGTTTTCGTGCCCCGCTGCAACGCGTATTGATAGGTAACCAATCTAGCACCTGAGGTAAGTATCTCTTCACTGAGCTTTTGCAATGAATTCAACGGTGCTGCATACGTATTCCCACTAGTCGATTCTACTGGTGCATCCGCATAAACATAGTTTCCCCATCCAAATGCAGGCTGAATAAACAGTGCGCCGGATAGCACAACTGCTGCCGCCTTTTTCCCCATCCGTCTTGAGTTGATGTGGCGGACAGTTTGATTTGATTTGCCCATGTGTCTCTCTCCCATTTCGTCCTATTATGTATAAATGTCAATATGTTCGCGTGTCAACTCTACTATTATATAGACTACCAAAATCGACAAAAAGTTGCGATTTTGTTACGTATTTGGTGGATTTTACGATATAATGCCTGATCAAAGCCAAGATGAAAACAAAAGAAGCCCTGCCTTCCGGGCTATTCGCCGTTAGTAGACAGGACTTCCTTCTTGTTATTTATTAATCCAACGTAATATAATCTACTTTTTTCAATAATCGAACTAGTAGAATGGCTGCCTGTGCACGTGTTGCTGAACCCTTAGGCTGGAAGCGGTCCGTGCTAACCCCTTGAATGAGTCCATCCTGTACGGCCTGTGCCACGATCGTTGCGCCTGCACGTGTAAATTCCTTATTGTCCTTGAATGACTTCAGCACATCTGTCGATGCAGCGGACATCCGATATCCTGCTGCTTGTGCAGCACGAACCATCATAAGCGTAATCTGCTCGCGTGTCACAAATTGCTTCGGCTTGAATGTCCCATCTGGGAAGCCCGTAATTACACCTGCACGGATAGCCGCACCAATGTAGGCTCCGGTCATATCTCCTTGATTCACATCGCGGAAACGTTTGACAGCTTCACTATCTGGTTCAAGACCTAGAGCTCGGGAAATCGAGACAGCGAATTCCTCGCGCGTAATCGGCTTGTTCGGCTCGAACTTAGTTGTGCTGCGTCCACTCATAATCATTTTGGATACGAGGGCATTCACATCCCCTTGTGCCCAATGTCCCTGCAAATCGATGAAGGATTGCTTCCCTACCGTAAAGAGAATAATCTTAGTGCCAACCATGTTTGTAATGGCTACGGTATCTAATCCTGCACGAGACATCTTGGTTGGCAAGTATCCTAATTTTGAGTAATTCTTCATCCACTCTACTAATGCTGCTCGGCTGGCAGTTACTGACTGGGAGGACTTCATTTTTACAACGGTATCGATATTCAGCGCGCTACCAGTGCCATTGTTAACTACATTGAACAGCGAGAATTGGTATGCCTTCACCATTGCTGTCGCTTGTACACTTGCAAGCTCATTCGTAATCGTCGCTGTTTCATTGACCGGATCGATTTCAAAGAGAAGTGAAGAATTCGTCATTGATCCTTGCGTTCTTTGGATGATCTTGCTCATCGTATCGCGATTAAGCGATATTCCGTATACAGCTTCCTTATACTTCACGGTAAACCAGATCGCATCGGTTCGCGAATATGCTTTTTCAAAAGCGGCTAACGGCACTACGACCCGCGCACCCGCTTCTGTGGATGGCACTTCGAATCGAAGCTGCTTATCCGAATCCAGAGATTGGCCAGCAAACTCAAATGCCGTCTTCACCTTAGTAGTATCAAGCGTATAACGATTGACCGTTACTCCGCTGCTTGTCCGGTCAGTAGTAATTTGAGCTGTATTCTGAAGCAGAACATACGCATAGTCTCCGAAGGAGCTGTCCTTGTCGCTTTTTACAAAGTAGCTATCCAGCGACTCTGCTGTTGTTCCACCTGTGCCTGTGCCCGTTGCTCCTACTTTTAAGTTCGAGAATGTCTTGATTTCGATTCCGGCCTCTGATTGAAGTGCTTTAGAACCTGTATTGTAGGTCACACTTAAGTTGCTTCCATCTGTTGGCGGGTACATTAACTCGATCGTCACTTGCGTTCCGCTGGCAGTTACTTGTTTAATACTCATCGCCTGATTGCCTGACATGACCAGAAACTGCGGATAATAGGACGCCGACATCGATTCAAGCCGCTTGTTAAACGTCAAGATGATTGATGGGGACTTCCAGGTTATCGATTGGACAGTCGCAGCTTCGCTATCAGTCGAATTCGAAGCAGATACAAGGTTCAAGTTGGATGCATAGTTGTAATTCCAATCGCGCAGCGGCGGATTTCCTCTTACATACGATACGGTTACATGATCTGTTTTCGATACCGCCGATTGCAGAGTCAGTTCCACTCGATTTTCCTTAATCTCAACCTTCGTGACGTAACGTGCTTTTTCATTCACGAGTACCGAGAATTGGTTCTTCATCGGAATGTTGTTCTTATCCATCGGTTTGTTGTACTTCAGAATCATCTTCGTTCCAAGTACCGTTACCTCTTTCAGTTCCGGCGGCTTATTGTCATAGCTGTTCCGTACGAAAAATTCCTCGATCGTCCCTACCTTGCTACCACGGGTATCCTCTAGTGGATAATTGCCTGGCGTGTAGCTGACCTTGACAATATCTCCGTTTGATACCGAACGGTTTAATGATAAGGTCACGGTAGAAGAGCTGCTGTTATGCGATAGTTTATCAATTCCTACAGTGGAATCATTATATGTGACAGTAAATTGACCGTCTGCATTGGAAGAAACGCTTTTCAGAGAATCTGTAAAATATAAATATAAAGTAGAGCCGGAAATATACCCATCACGCAGCTTCGTCAGCGTCGTATCTACCTTATTCTCAACGGCACGGGAGCTAAAGCTGGAAGCTACATTGCCTACCGTATCACGCACCATGCGGAAGCGTGCCGCATAGCTAATCTTGACGTCTTGACCTACTGCAACGCCGCTCTCCAGTGACACATAGACATAATTGCTAGAGGTATACGCGCTGCTGACACGCCGCTCCTCGTTATTCACTAGTACGGTGAATTCGTTGGAAGGCGGATTCGCGTTGCTATCCAGCGTCTTGTTATACCGAATTTGAATTAACGAGTTGTTGTACATCGTCACATCTTCTACTGCTGGCGGATTCCGATCCGTAATTGCCGTAGAAAATGCCCATTCAGACAAACCTGCAAATTCATTGCCGGCTGCATCCTTAACGGCTCCCCTTGCAATACTGACCGTATACACGGTGTTTTCCTGCAAATTAGAGGCAGGGTAAATCCACAACTCTTTCGAATTGCGTACGTAGGCGCTGGCTGATTCAGAATAGGAATAGGATTTGCGCCGCAAGTCCACGCCTTTGCCCGTATATACGATTGGTTTACTGAAGGTTATAATTAGCGTCTTGTTCGCCGGTACAGACACACTGCCGGACGATGGATCGAAGCTGACTATCGTTGGTGCGGTTGTATCCGTTAATTGCGTTCGGAACGTCCATTCCACAGCATCCATCAGGTTACCAGCAGCATCTCGGAATGCTCCCTTCGGTATGGAAACTACATATGTACGATTTGGTTCCAAAGTCAGAACATTCGTGGACTGAATAACCGCAGAGCCGCCTCCCGTTATTGCTGAGGTAACAGGGAGCACAATATCCTGGCGTCCATCTGATTTAATCACAATATTGCCTGTCACTTGATAGACAGACTTATCGAATGTAAGTTCCAAGCGCGTCTGCGGGGGCACAGCTGTCCCATCCAGCGAGCGCTTTGTTATTTTCGGTGGATTTGTATCCACACCAGGCGTCGTTGTAAAGTTCCAATACGTCTTGCCTGAGAAGCCTGCTACGGGAGTTCCGTCATCCAAATCGAGAAATGCACCTGCATCCATCGTGACATAGTACGCTGTTCCAGCTTCTAATCCATCTAGTTTCGTCGTTGCTGTAAGTCCATTCACTACGAAATCCTTCGCAGCGATTGTCTTCACGACACTGTTGTCACTGAACTTATTGATCTTGATGGTGCCTTGGCCCGCTTGGATAGGACGGCTAAACGTAATTTGCGCATCCGCAGGCAAAGCAATTCCTTGGCCTTGTGGCGAGAATGATGCCACTTCCTGCTGGGATTTAGTTGAAAATGCCCATTCTGCAGGTGTGGACAGCTCTCTAGAGGCTTCGCCCAAAAAGAGCTTTCCATCAACTTTTACAACATATCTTGTTCCTGCTTCAAAAGGCTGCAACCCTTCCAGCTGGAATGTTACGTTATCAGTTGTTGCTATTTTTCCGATTCCATTCGCACTTGTTTCAGCAAAGCGCTGCTGTGCTCCTGTTTTTTCATTCGTTACCGTAATGTACCCATTCGTCATGGATACTTTTTCGTTAAACGTAAATTGTATGCTTGATGGATTGATCGAGACTTCCTGCGCACCGTTAGCTGGCAATGAGCTGACTATCGCAAGAGGGGTAGCTGCGTGCACTTCGGGCACACCTCCCCATCCGAACACTCCTAAAAAAAGGACAAAGGCCATTGTAGCCGCAATCCATTTCTTCATTCTATATGCTCCTTTCATTCCGAAGACAGTTGTACTCTATTTGTCGGTAAAAAGGAGGAAATAGTTTAGATTCATCACCACCGGTACGCAAAAAAGACCTCCTCCTAAGCCTGATAGCCCAGAAAGAGGTCTTGTATAAGCGCTCAAATAATAAAGGGTTAGATTACAAACCCGCTTGCTCGCGCAGAGTATCTGCTTTGTCTGTACGTTCCCAGGGCAAATCCAAATCTGTACGGCCAAAGTGTCCGTAAGCAGCAGTCTGCTTGTAGATTGGTTTGCGCAGATCAAGCATTTTAATAATGCCTGCAGGACGAAGATCAAAATGAGATTGAATCAGTTCAACAATCTTCTCTTCATTTACTTTGCCTGTTCCGTAAGTGTCCACGTTAATGGATACTGGAGTAGCTACACCAATGGCATAAGCCAATTGGATTTCACATTTGTCAGCCAAGCCAGCTGCTACGATATTCTTCGCAACATAGCGCGCTGCATAAGCTGCAGAACGGTCAACCTTCGTTGGATCCTTACCAGAGAATGCACCGCCGCCATGGCGTGCATATCCGCCGTACGTATCCACGATGATTTTACGACCAGTCAAGCCTGCATCACCTTGTGGTCCGCCGATTACGAAACGGCCAGTTGGGTTAATGTAGTACTTCGTCTTATCGTCAAGCCATTCACTAGGCACGACCGGAGTAATAACCAACTCTCTGATATCACGTTGGATTTGCTCCAATGTTGTATCTTCCGCATGCTGTGTCGACACGACAATCGTATCTACACGAACTGGCTTATCTCCATCATATTCAATCGTCACTTGTGTCTTACCATCTGGACGAAGGTAAGGCAGTGTGCCGTCTTTGCGTACTTCGGACAAACGACGAGCAATACGGTGTGACAATGCGATTGGTAGCGGCATAAGTTCTGGCGTTTCGTTCGTTGCAAAGCCGAACATCAAGCCTTGGTCGCCTGCACCGATATTCTCGGTTTCTTGCTTGGCATCTTCAGTACGTGTTTCAATGCCAGCGTTAACCCCCTGAGCGATGTCTGGAGATTGTTCGTTAAGCGAGGTCAATACTGCACAGGTATTATAATCAAAACCGTACTTCGCACGCGTATACCCGATATCTTTGATCGTGTTGCGTACGATAGATGGAATGTCAACATAATCTGCCTTTGTGCTGATTTCTCCTATGACGAGAACTAATCCCGTGGCTACGGATACTTCACATGCAACCCGAGCATTCGGGTCGTTCGCCAAAAAGGCGTCCAATACCGCGTCCGAAATCTGGTCGCATATTTTATCCGGGTGTCCCTCAGTAACGGACTCGGACGTAAACAAGTGGCGTCCTTTCAATGACATAGGACTCGACCTCCTAACCTATAATATGGCTCTACCATGAGCAGCCTAAACAAAAAATGAACCTTTCCCGAATGGAAAAGGTTGTTATAGCAGCCTTCGAAAAATCATATTACTGTATTTGTCCGGTCCTGTCAATGAAAGCGTCAAAAGTTGGATTACCTATTTTTGCTGCAGTGCTGTGGCAATGAGCCGTTTTGTTATTTCGCCGCCTACCGAACCAGCATCACGCGAAGATAAGCTACCCCAATCAGCATGACTAGTCGTATGTTGAACCGGAACGCTGCCGAGTTCGGAAGCGAACTCTGTATCCATTCCAATATGTGCTCCGTGATGAGAAACCGGAAGTCCGAACTCGGCTGCAATCTCATATTTCATACGGTACAGGGCGTCTCTGCTGGCTGGCACTAACGTTTTTTTGCTCATAGTAATATCCTCCCTCGTTATATATGCATCAGTAATAATTATTGTGCCTCATTTAGGAGGATGCACCCGCAGGAAATGTTGCCCGCCCTGCCAGCTCATGTTAATTACTCAGCTTTTTGTACTACTGAATATCCCCCGCGTACCATAACAATTAAACCATTCTCCTGCTGCGGATCTGGCATCACACCGCGTCCATCACGCGGGAACAACAACAAGTGGTTCGTCGCAACCGCTTGTCCGCTCTTGATATCTGTGCCTTCCGTTACATCCGGCACCCCATTCTCATCCGGGCTTGTGATGACTGCCTTTCCGTTGCGGACAATGACTTCAGTTCCAGCCTTAGCAATAAGCTTCTGACCAGTTTTAACCGTTACGACTTTAAGTTCCGTATTGCTTGTTGTATCGCCTTCAGGCTGATCCTTCTTCGGGTTATCTTTGTCCTTGCTCGTAGTGTCATTGCCTGTATTGCCTTTCTTCAATTCAGCTTGGATAAGGGATTTAACTTGTTGATCCACATAACTCTTCGTTACAAGTGGATCTGAAGATGTTCCTGGGGTTGTATCTGCTGCGAATGCATTCACACCCAAAATAGAACCTGCCACAATTCCCCCTGTCATTAATGTTGTAGATAAAATAACCTTCGTAAATTTGTTCATTTTTTCCTCCCCCTACTTCTTATGCCAAAAACTCCCCTCTACGAGGGGAGTTTTCTTTATTGTTTTAGTCCGCTGTTTTTGCGTTTCTAATGTTGTACGCACTACCATGGCTAGCTAGCTTGATCTTCTCTTTATCGAATACATCATACAAGGTTAGCTGGAAGCCACCGTTCTCGATTTTCTCAAAGAATGCGTCCGAAATAGAGGTTGAGAATGACTTATTCTTGCCTTCTGTAAATTCTTTAACAAAGTCAATCTCTTTTTCAAACCTCTTGCCACTTGAATCTACAATTTCAATGACTAACTTATGACCGTAGTCTCCCATGTTGTATTCCAATTGGCGAGCCATATCGTAAGAGAACTCGATAGACAAGTTCGATGATCTGTTAGCAGTCACGTAGAAATTGTATAAAGTCAACGAATAAGGGAATAGATCAAGATTTACAAAGTCTCGTTGAACCGTAGGCTGTACGACTTTCAAATCCATTGCTACTGCATTGATATATCCATCAGACTCACCCTTTGGAGGTGTCAGTTTATTCTCGGTAATTCCTTCACCGATAATAAGCTGCAAATCTGTTTTATTAACCGTTTTCGGTACTTTCACCCATGCCGTTACGACATTCAATCCTTGCGGACTCGTAGGGCCCTGCACTTGGGAAAGATTCGCTTTATAGTAACGTCCATCATCTGATCGATAGTATGCTACCATTTGAGATAAAATCGTTTGGCGCTCTTCCTGGCTCTTCATAACAAGATCCGTATAAATGATTTGTTCAACGGCACCTTCATACACCTTGCTGTTCTTTACTTCAATATCCGCTTTGCGTCCTTGAGTAGTAAGATTGTATACTTTACCAAATTCAACGACAGGCAACTTGCTTAACTTGCCTCCATTCGTGAACTGAATGATTGGGGCACTATCCGTTTCTCCTATTTTTTCCATAAGCGCCGTCTGGACTTGAGAGAAGTCCATATAACTTGGTACCTTCGTTACGATGTATACATCGACGACTTCCCTCGCTCCGATGATTAAAGCGCCATTCGAACTTATTACCTGAGTTTTACCAGATACACCAGCAGTATCTAATTTAAAGACACCTTCTAAAGCTGGCAACTGAATTGTTTTCGTTTCTTTGTTTTTAATTTTTAATTTTGCTGACAGTACATCCCCGTCTAACCAAGGTAGACGCTGTAGAGATTCTATTGTGATTCCAAGGTTGCCTTTGCTATGCTGCACATCGTATTCAATTCCCGTTTGATTGCGCATGGATTGAAGATCAGGCAATTTATAAGTTCCTTCTGGGAACTTAAAATTCGAGTCCTTTTGATTCGTTTCGGGCTTAGTTGGATCCTTTTGTTCGGAATCTCCAGGCTTATTGAGTTGAAGCTTTAATTGTTCAAGAGGTACGTCAGTAGTTACCATCGCACTCAATGTGATTGGTCGTTTCTCCATCGCTTTCAATGTCAAATTATCGAGTGATTTTGTTGGGATTGGTACAGAGAGTCCGTTTGGCCCTTTTAAAACAAATTCATATTTTGGTATCGTCACTGGACGATTTGATAAATTTTCAAATTGGAAAGTCAATGTAATATCATTATCTTCAAAACTTTGATTTGCCCAACCGTTCAAAATTTTTGTGCTGACCTTTGCCTTGTCGATCGTTATTACTTGCTCTTTATTCGCTGGAATAACAGAAGTGGCTGCATTCGAAGCTGGCAACTTTAAGGTTGCTACAGGCAGATTAATTTTTGCAGTCTCATCCTCTGTCAGTAGTTGAAGCTCCAAGTTTTTGATAACGACACTCTTAGGAATTGCCGTCATGAAATTCAATGTCTTTTTCTCGCTAGGCTGCAGCTTATACTCCTTACTTGCGCTATCTGGTACAAGAGGGTAACTGCTTCCGCTTGCTGTTTTAATTACGTATTTGTAAGTTGGATTCTCCAACGCTTTAAATCCTAAATTTTCTACATTTACTGCAACATTTACATAATTCATGTCTTCATTAAGCATCGAGGTTACTCGATCAATGCTTGTTTTTATAGGAATGTCATTCATTCGTACTGTGCTGCTTTTTCCAACTACAGTCGATGCAGTCATCCATGTAGGAATTTGAAAAGAACCCAATCTGTTTTCAAAACCAGCTTTGCTAAAATCCCACTTTATGATATCAAAAAATAAATCATTAATGGTAAGACCCTTCGCTACTTTTGCATAATAGGTAACACTCATCTCAGACAAACCTGGTACTGTTTTTTTCTCTTTATCCTTTGTAGTCAATACACTAGAATACACCGTACCACCTTTTGTCCGAACCTTCGTCCAGTAATCAATAAGCGGCAAGCTGCGCTGATCATTATTATAATAAGTTAACGTATACGTCAAAATATTACTTTCATCTTGTTTATACATGTTTACATCTGTCAGCTTAACTGCACTTTTAGCAGTCAAGCGAATTGGCTTTAACTCACTAAGCGTATGTACTGGCGTCGGTTTAGCCGCAGGTTTTGTTTGCTTGCTGGTGCTTTGTTGTTTAGAAGCTTTTGTATCTGCAGCATAAATATTTGCCGTTGGGAAGGCTGACGCCCCTAAAATGAGGGACAACGATAACATTGTCGCAATGGCGGTTGTTCTTTTCAATCTACTTTCCTCCTATGCGTAGAATCTACATATATAGTATAACGCATAATGATAAGAGAAAGTTGCGATTTTCAGCAAGTTGGAGGGTTACATTGTTGTAAGCTTTGTATAAAAAAAGAAAGCCCCGGAGGGCTTTCTTTTAAAGTGTTACTTCTTGAATTTCAAGGATGTATTGAATCCATCCAAAGCAACACTGTGATCTTTTTCGTCAACGATGGATTTGTATACATCGTTTTCTTTTTCCAATACTTCTACACGAACAGTATCACCATCGTTAACTGCTGCGTATTTGAATTGGATTTGAAGCAACTTTTCGTATCCTTTTTCAACAAATACTTTCTCTACTTGAGCTTCTTTGTTGTTAACGTATACCTTAACTACTTCGTTAACCTTAGCTGTGTCAACAAAGAGTGGTGTGTCAACGCGAATGTCCGCCAAGTAAGTTGTATCTGTTACGGATTTAACATTCAGGGAGCTTACTTCTGCTGTAGGTCTAACTTTACCGTAGTCCTCAACTTTGTATTCTCCTGCTTTAACGCGAACGTTCAATACATCAGCAGTGGATGCATTTGGTGCAACTTTGAGAATCGCGCCAGAAAGGCTGGATGGAAGCTCGTTTCTGTCAGTGAATTTCAAAGTGATAACAGAACCGTCATTGCTCTTCTCATAGTCATTTGGCGTGAATGTTCCGTAGTTAGTGCTTACGGAGAAGTCAGACAGAACAACATAGTTGATCTTGCCGCCAAATTCAACTTTAAGTTCCTTAGTAGAAACTGCGCTAACTTTGTTTACTTTAATGCTGTTAGCAAAGTCATCTTCCAAAGTACCTTTATAAGTAAGCGTGTAATTACCGTTTTGTTTGATGTAATCGCCCTTAGCATTCGCCACTTGGCTAACACTCAAAACGTTTTCTCCAGTTCTCTTGATACCCAATTTTCCAGCTTTCGCAGTAATGCGAACAGTATCGCCAGTCATCATAGAAATATCATGATCTGTGATGGAGTTGTTGTTAAAGACGTATTTTTCTTTAATCAATGCGCTTCCGTCACCATCAGTTTTAACATCTTCTTTGAATTGAACGTACAGGTTCTCTTCATTGTTTCCTTCAACGATCCAAGAACGAACGATTCCTGTTGTAGCAGTTTGTTTTGCTGTGAACGTTTGTGTATAAGGCATAATTGTGTTTTGCAAAGCAGCCGTATCACGAACGCCAGTTACTTCCAAGATGTAATCTGTTTCGTTGGACAATTGGGCATTCAGGTCAATTGTCACCTTGTAGTTGGACTCGTTGTAATCGATTCTGGATACTGGATGTCCGTTGCGGTCTGTACCAACGAACTTATCCAATACTTTACCGTCTTTATCTTTCAATGTGTAGTTCTTGTTGTCTTTAGCAGTTGCCGCATCCAACTTTTTGTTGAATTCCAATACCAACTGATGGTTATTCAACGCGCCAACTTCTTTAACTTCCAACTTCACGATTTCTGGACGAGTTTGATCCAATGTTGGGTTCACTTTGATTTCACGGTCAGCTTTGTTGCCGCTGTAATCAGTTGCACCTTTAACATAGATTGTGTTGTCGCCATTGTACATTTTGTTGCTGAATTCAACTTTAACTTTGTTGTCTTTGTAAGTAATCTTACCAATGTTGCCGGAAGTGTTGTGGTACACTTTCTCGATCGAACGAACAGTTTCGTTGAATTCAAGCTCAAGCTCATTCAAATCAGTTGTCTTTGCGGACACGATTTCAGGAGCTGCTGTATCTTCAGCAATCGTGAATTCTTTATCTGCTGGAATGCTCTTCAGACCGGAGAAGTCTGTGATGTTGCTTGCACTCACTTTGTGAGTACCAACGGACAAATCTTTCTTCACGATTACTACATTTGGATACATGTAGTCAACGCTACCGGATGCCGAGCTGCCATCAACTTTGTAGTTGCTTGCTGCAACTGCATCGCCACGTTTAACTGGCTCAGAGAATACGATCTTGAATGCTTTTGTACCCAAGCCAACAACTTCTTTGATTTCAGGTGTTTTTACGTCAACTGGAGTGAATTTTTTTGTTTCGTTGAACGTTTTAGAACCATCTTCGTTCTTCACGTTTTTGATTTTCACTTCAGTTTCTTTTTGGTTCTTCAAGTCGGAACCATTTTCTTCAAGCAAGATTGTGACAGAGTTTTTGTCTTGTGCCATTGTCACGCTCTCGATTTTCATATCTTTAACTTCGTAGTTGTTTTTGTTCTCAGCAGTTTTTTGCTCGAGAGAACCGTCAAATGTTACAACAACTTCTTTCAAGTTTTCAGCTGTAACGGATTTGATGCTTTGAGCAGAAGTAATAGTGTAAGTCACTTTAGTAGTGATCTTGAACTCTTTACCTGCTTTGTCTTTGTAAGTGAATGTTACTTCAGTTTCTTTGTTAGCTTCAAGAGCTTTTTCCAAAGTTACTGTCGCAACTTCTTTGTCGGACATAGTGAATTCAACTGTTTTGGAGTCCTTTACTTTGTAGGAAACTACTTTAGGACCTTTAGTCAATTCGTCAGCTGCATATGCTGCTTCTACCAATTGAGTGCGAGTTGCGTTCGCTTTAGGGTTTGCATCTTTGGAGAACAAACCAGCGTCAACTGCTGCTTGGAAGTAGCCTTTAGCCCATGAAGAAGCGTTGTTTTGAGCGTCTTTAACTTCTTCAAGTTTCAAAGCGTTAACCAAAGTTTTAGCTGCTTCTTCAACTGTGATTTTGCCGTTGAAGTCGAACAACTTCTTCTCCAAATCTTTACCTTGCATCAAGCCTTCTTTTGTTACAGCTTCGATGAATGGAGCTGCCCAGTTTTTAGCACCATAGTTTTTATCTTTGTAAGAATATTCACCATGGATTTCTTTCAGACCGAACAATTTCA
>Ga0209566_100388_pt1 | contig 35682 bp, 32 predicted proteins | sample Araplavi_mTSA_r2_2_FD_184287 | JGI IMG/M metagenome (GOLD analysis project Ga0209566, IMG submission 184287) | Arabidopsis root microbial communities from North Carolina, USA - plate scrape CL_Cvi_mTSA_r2 (SPAdes) (version 2) | ecosystem: Host-associated > Plants > Roots > Endosphere | place...
AGCGAGCCCGCCGGCGGTCAAAGCTGGCGAACTGTTGGGCCACATGGGTGAGTATCGGCGAGTACAGGATCCGGGGCAGAGCCGCAGGCTGATGCATCACGAGATCATCGTCGGCCCGGAACTGCGAGCCTTTCTGGAAAAGAGTCGTGCTGCTGCGGCAAGGGCCACGCCTCAGCAGAAAACTCTGCTGCGGGTGGCGCCAGATGCCCAATTGCATAACCCGGTACTCGCGCCGCCGCAGGCCGGTTTGCTGCCGGTGAATACCATTGTCGCCTTGGACGGTACGCCGCCTGACGATGCCCTGTACGTCAAAGTCAAGCCAACGGCGGTTATGCAGTGGATTGACCGCAAAGCCAAGTTGCCGACGGGTGCCAAGGAGGCCAATCTGTTCCGTCTCAACGATGGGGCCGTGTACACGGCAGCGGATATCGTCCGCGTGCCTCGGCAGGGGACGGTCGGTCAACCTGGAGCCACGCGCTTCCGCGGGGTTTTCGTCGGGGCTGCCAGCCAAACACCTGTCTGGATCACCAAAGATGCATACACTGCGCTGGTCAGTGTCCAAGGAGGCAAGTTGTTGACAGCGGACTTGGCACAAGGGTGGGTAAGTTTCCCGCTGAAATTTGCAGCCAACGGGCCCAAGAACGGCGCCTTTCCGCAGATCTATGCTCTAGCGGTGCTGGAGCGGGCACGTGCGGCCAAGGAAAATCCAGTTGAATTGCCCAAGGCTTTCGCCTCAGACGAGGCTGGCAATGCGTGGTGGCAAGTGAAGCTGACAAACGGGGGCACCACTGCCACCGGCTGGGTGGGCGAGGTGGGACACGCTGGTATTTCTCTGCATTCGCCGCATGAGTGGGTGGACTTTAAGCTGATTGAGGCTAAGCCGACCGGGGTTGCCTATGGCAGCTACTTTGCCGATTTCAAGCAAATGGAGGATTTTCAGCGCGGGAAGTCGGGTCTGAAGGACGGAGACCTCGACGCGCCGCTGCGCGAAGTGCGAGCGCTGCTCGACGTCAATCACGATGGTCAGCTCACTTTGGCCGAGTTGAAGGCAACTCAACGCGATCAAGACACCATCCGCCAACTCTCGCGCGTCATTCTGCGCTATCCGAGTGAATGGAAGGCCGACAAGAATGCGTGGGACGCCTATGATGCGCTAATTCCCGCGTCAATGAAGACGGCTTGGGGAGCAGAGAAAGCACGTATCGCCAAATTGGTGTGGTGGGACGACGTAGCTGGAAAAGTAAAAGATTTTCCGGATGATTCGTCTGTATTCCACATCCATCCAGTGGCATTTGTCGAAAATCGGCCTAGAAAATTTCGGTGCATCAATTATAAGGTCATGTACGCGCCCGTAGGCCCTCGGTACCGGGACTCTGAAATTGTAGACCATAGTCTCTATCGTGTGCCAATCGATACAACTCACGGGCGATTGGCAGGATTAAGTCGGGTTCATGGTGACGCATCAAAGTACGTGCAAAGAAGAGTGATTGACGAGATTGTTGATGTTGCTGGCCAATTTGGATTGACGAGGGAGGAGATCGCTCTCGTTCTTGCCATCGCGCGCGTAGAATCTGGATTTAATCCTGATTCCGCTGCCGGCACAACGTCGGCGGCAGGACTGGGGCAATTTGTTGATCGCACCGGCCGATCGTATGGTCTTTTTACCAACGAGCAGAGATTCGATGCAAGGACGAACGCAGATGCACTCGTTAGGCACACGTTGGATAATATGAAAATAGTTAAATCTCGCTATTCGGGGCGAGAGCTGTATTTGATGACGTATGCTGTTCACCACGACGGACCTGGGTTAAGCTCGGGTGGACGTCAAATCTCAGAAAGAGATGTGATGCCGTATTTCGACTTGTTCTTGGATAATATATGTAAAGACATCGTGGAGTAAGTCGTGACTGTCCTTGTGAGATGGGGGTGGCTTGTCGCTGTTATATTTTTTGCTTCTGCAGTGACTGCGAGGGAGGTTTATCACACAGTGGAAGATGACGGGCTGACAAATCAAAATCATGATCTGACGAAGGAAGTTGCTGCTCATAGATCATTTTCTGTATACAAATCTTTGGGTTGTCGTTTAATAGGTGAGCCCATCAATTTGGATGACAAGGGAAAAGCGTTTCTATTCACCACGAAGGATGCATGCGGATGGGGAACTGCTCTCGGACCTATGTGGATCGTGCACGTGAGAAACGGTCATGCTGGCAAAGTGGTTTTGGCCGCAGGGGGCTACTCTGTCGAGGGCAGGTCTAGTTTCTCGCATGGAATGCGAGACGTAGAAATCCGATGGGGTAACGCGGGGTTTATAGCGGCACAAAGTTACCGCTTTGACGGTGTGCGATACAGATCTGTCGGCCCCGCGAGAAGGCTCGCTCCGGCGGGGGGCCTCCGATAAGGGAAATAAAGATGGAGGGGAGACGTGAGACAGATCGTGTAGCCAAACGGCAAGTGAGTTCTCTTACGCTAGAGGCAAGGAGAACTCGATGAAGATCGTCGTCCGCCTGTTAGAGACGATTTCATGAAGACTGCTGATTCCGCAGCAAGGTGTTCCATCAGATCAAGCAGCAGCCGAGTTCGAGGAAAGCTTCATGGATATCGGCGCGATGCTCAAAACCGATGCGGGGACGTCGGAGGTGAGGCAATCAGGCATGCGTGCGCGCAACGACCCAGCGAACCTTTACGAGGCCGCTGCCGTGAGGTTCCCCGAGCCTGGCGATACTGGTTGGAATGCCGTGTTCGTGCAGGATGCATCGGCGATCGTAACCACGATCCGCGTAGACGCGTCTGGGACGGCTCAGTGGTCGAGTGCGAACACTTTTGAGCGGCGCAATCGACTCGATCAAGGGAGTCAATTGCGTGACGTCGTTACGGTTTGCGCCAGTCAGGATCGCCGCGATCGGCGTGCCTTGGGCGTCGGGAGTTTTTTTAATGTATCCACTTCATTTTTGATGATGGGGGAGTATGCCGTCGAGTTCAGTGTTAAAAATGCAGGTTGAGGCCTGAGTTGTGTGTTGCTTATTAATTGATTTCGTGAGGGGTAATGCGCGAAAATGAATTGGATTTGGTTGGTCTGGGGCGGTTTTTTGCGCTTGTCGGTAATCGTTTTTCTGTTTCTTTTTGGGCTCCCTGTCTCGGAAGGCAGTGAGTCGATGCAGCGTTATGGTTTTTATCAGAACTGTGGCCTGTCATTTAGCCTTCCAAGGATCCTTGCTCCCGTTGCTGATTCTGAGGCCCGTCCTTGTGCGAACTCGTATCGAGAGCAAAGTGGAGCAACGATGCTGATTGGTTCTTTAGTTGGTGGCCGGAAAAACCCAGATCTACTCGAAAAATTGCCAGCATTACACATCTACAGGCGTGATCTCGATCATGTCCTGGCTTCATTGAATGGAAGTGGCTTGCGTCGAATTGCAAATGGATCTGTCATCTCAACAAGCGAATTGGAAGAGGCAGAGTGTGGATTATCTGGGGTGGCGCATATATCAGAGGTCGCGGGGGTGAATTGGAGCGGTTGGATTGCGGAGGATTTTTACAAAAGCCGAGACGTCGCATCGAGTCGTGACCACTGCGAGCGATTTGACAATCGGCACCGATGTATCAGGTTGGTCATTGGAAACGCGAAAGAAACAGTGGCAATGAGTCAATATTGCCTGGTGCGTCGAGATGGAGACTTCGACCTGGATGAGGGGTTGAGCTACGAAATTTTTATGGAAATCCTCAAGTCTATAAAACTGCTTGAAGAGTGAGACAAGAACCAGGGGCCAAGTCACTGCTGCCATGATGGCCTCTAGAGCATGAACAGGGTCGGATTCGCTCTGACGAGACACATCACTTCGGCAAATCGCGAATGTAGGCGCAGTTGCTCCCGTCGCTCAGGCTCCACCGGAACCCCCACATCCGTCCGAATCCCCGGACGGATATTTTCCGGAAATCCGGAAAGCTGGATTTCCTTGCCTGCCGCATTATGAGAAATACAATGAAAACAACGGTTTGAGGGGTTACGGAAACCTGGCATCGACCTTGCGATATAAAGCGCACGGCCAACCCCCCGGCCGAACTACTACAGCAAGCAAGGAGACAATCGATGACCACCGCCTTCCTCCCCCTCCGGACGTCCTGAGGCATCGCTTGTTGCGGCACGGCAGCCGCGCGGGCGATTTGTTTCCCCTGACATTCGTCCGCGCGCGTGACGCCGTTTCCATCGGCTCATCTACTTCAGCAGGAACCATCGTGAAGAAGAAACCCTTCTACAAAGTGCTCTATGTGCAGGTGATCTTCGCCATCATCGTCGGCGTGATCCTCGGCCATTTCTACCCGTCGATCGCCACCGACATGAAGCCGCTCGGCGACGGCTTCATCAAGCTGATCAAGATGGTCATCGGCCCGATCATCTTCTGTACGGTCGTCACCGGCATCGCCGGCATGGAGGACATGAAGAAGGTGGGCCGCGTCGGCGGCAAGGCACTCCTGTACTTCGAGATCGTGTCGACCTTCGCGCTGGTGCTCGGCCTCGCGGCCACGCACATCCTGCGTCCGGGCGTCGGCTTCAACATCGATCCGGCGACGCTCGACGGCAAGGCCGTCGCGTCGTACGCGGCGAAGGCGCACGGGCAGTCGACGGTCGACTTCCTGATGCACATCATCCCGAACACGATGGTCGATGCGTTCGCGCAGGGCGAGATCCTGCAGATCCTGCTGATCGCACTGCTGTTCGGCAGCGTGCTCGCGCACCTCGGTGAGCGCGGCAAGGTCGTCACCGACTTCATCGACGGGCTCACGCGCGTGCTGTTCGGCATCGTGCACATCGTCACGAAGCTGGCACCGATCGGCGCGTTCGGCGCGATGGCGTTCACGATCGGCAAGTACGGCGTCGGCTCGCTGGTGCCGCTGCTCAAGCTGATCGGCACGTTCTACCTGACGTCGGTCGTGTTCGTGCTCGTCGTGCTCGGCACGATCGCCCGCGTCACGGGCTTCTCGATCATCCGCTTCGTGTCCTACATCAAGGAAGAGCTGCTGATCGTGCTCGGCACGAGCTCGTCGGAAGCCGCGCTGCCGCAGCTGATGGAAAAGCTCGAGAAGGCCGGCTGCTCGCGTTCGGTCGTCGGCCTCGTCGTGCCGACCGGCTATTCGTTCAACCTCGACGGCACCAACATCTACATGACGATGGCCGTGCTGTTCATCGCGCAGGCGACCAACATCGAACTGACGTGGATGCAGCAGCTCACGCTGCTCGCGGTCGCGATGCTGACGTCGAAGGGCGCGAGCGGCGTCACCGGCGCGGGCTTCATCACGCTCGCCGCGACGCTCGCCGTCGTGCCGACGATCCCGCTGTCGGGCATGGTGCTGATCCTCGGCATCGACCGCTTCATGAGCGAATGCCGTGCGCTGACCAACATCGTCGGCAACGGCGTCGCGACCGTCGTCGTGTCGGCATGGGAGAAGGAACTCGACCGCAACAAGCTGCGCCAGGCGCTGAAGGGCGGCGGCGAGGTCACGCCGACCGAGACGGCCGGCGTCTGACGTCATGAAGGAGCAGGCGGCGGCATCGCCCGCGGGCGGTGCGGCCCGCGGCGGCCAGGGCGGGCAGGTGGAGGCCTATGACACAATAGGCGATCCGCATCGCCAGGAAGCCTCGACCGTGACGCGCCGCCTGCTCATTCTCGTCGTGCTTGCCGCCGCGCTCGCCGCGGCGTGCACGCTGACGTGGACGATCACCTGGCGGCGCGGCGTCGCAGAGTTGCAGCGCAACGCCGCGGTGCGCGTTGATCGCACCACCAACGCGCTCAAGAGCACGCTCGACCGCTACGAATCGCTGCCTTATCTGCTCGGCAGCCATCCGTACGTGCAGGACCTGCTCGCCGAGCCGAAGCGCACCGACTACACCGCACGCGTCAACCGCTATCTCGAAGACCTCAACGAACACGCGCACGCGACCGTCACCTACGTGATCGGCGCGGACGGCCTGTGTGTCGCCGCCAGCAACTGGCGCGCACCCGACAGCTTCGTCGGGATCGAATACCGCTTCCGCCCGTATTTCCTCGATGCGATGAACGGCCAGGTCGGCCGCTTCTTCGGGATCGGCACGATCTCGCGTGATCCCGGCTACTACATCTCGCAGCCCGTGTGGCGCGACGGCAGGATCGCGGGCGTCGTCGTCGTGAAGCTCAACCTCGAATGGTTCCAGGGCGCCGATGCGTCCGAGCCGCTCGTCGTCGCGGACGACCACGGCGTCGTGTTCCTGTCGTCGGTGCCCGCCTGGAAGTACCACACGCTGCGGCCGCTGACGGGGCCCGTCGCCGCATCGATCTACGAGACGCGCCAGTACGCGCAGCAGCCCGTCACGCCGTTGCCGCTGCGCATCGAGCAGGTGCTGGGCCCCGATGCGGAGATCGTGCGTCTCGGCGCGGGCCTGCGCGCGCCGCGCTACCTCGCGAGCAAGCGCCGGATCGGCGAGCCCGACTGGCTGCTCGTCACGCTGGCACCGATCGCGCCCGTCGACGCCGACGCGCGCAACGCGACGATCGTCACGGGCTTCGGCTTCGTGTCGGTCGCGCTGCTCGCGTTCTACTGGCGGATGCGCCGCGCGCGCGTGCGCGAAATGATTCGCGGCCGCGCGCTGCTGCAGCAGGCTTACGCGGAGTTGAACCGGCGCGTGGAAGAGCGCACGGCCGACCTGTCGGAAGCGAACGAGCAACTGCAGAAGGAGGTCGGCGACCGGATCCGCGCGGAACAGGAGCTGCGCGCCGCGCACGACGAACTGATCCAGGCGAGCAAGCTCGCCGCGCTTGGCCAGATGGCGGCCGGCATCACGCACGAACTGAACCAGCCGCTCGCGGCGCTGCGCAGTTTCTCGGACAACACGCGTGTGTTGCTCGATCGCGGCGAGCAGGCGGCCGCGCGCGAGAACCTCGAGGCGATCGCCGCGCTCACGGAGCGGATGGGCAAGATCACGAACCAGCTGAAGCTGTTCGTCGGCCGCGCGAAGCCGCGCAACGAGCAGGCGCTCGTCGTGCGTGCGCTGCGCAGCGTGCTGTCGTTGCTCGACGAGCGCCTGCGCGGCGTCGCGCTCACGCTGACGTTGCAGGATGCGACCGTGTCGCCCGCGCACGATGCGCCGCTCGACCTGGCGCGCGACTATCCCGAGCTCGTCGCGCGCTGCGAGGACCTGCGCCTCGAACAGGTGCTGATCAACCTGCTCGGCAACGCGCTCGACGCGGTCGCCGGCGTGGCGGCGCCAGCGATCGAGGTGACGATCGGGGTGTCGGCGGCGACGCTCGCGATCGAGGTGCGCGACAACGGCTGCGGCATTGCGCCCGACCTGCTGCCGCGCCTGTTCGAGCCGTTCTTCACGACCAAGGAAATGGGGCGCGGGCTGGGGCTCGGGCTCGCGATCTCGTCGTCGATCGCGAGCGACGCGGGCGGGGCGCTGACCGCGCGCAACGCGCCGTCGGGCGGCGCGCTGTTCGTCTTGACGCTGCGGCGCGCCCGCACGCATCATCCGGACTCCGTGTCCGAGCCGGCGGGCTCGCGCTAGGCGCGCCATGCCGCCCGCCCGATCGGTGCACGATCGGTATCAACGCCGCCGCGCGCGCTGCCGCCGCGCGGCCGTCAGGAGCAAGTGAGTACGATGGCCAACCGCCTGCAAGTGATCTATATCGAAGACGATGCGCTCGTTCGCCGGGCAAGCGTGCAGAGCCTTCAGCTGGCGGGGTTCGACGTCGCCGGCTTCGAGTCGGCCGAGGCAGCCGAGAAGGCGATCGTCGCGGATACCGCCGGCGCGATCGTCAGCGACATCCGGCTGCCCGGCGCGAGCGGGCTCGACGTGCTCGCGCAGTGCCGCGAGCGCGTGCCCGACGTGCCCGTGATTCTCGTCACGGGGCACGGCGACATCTCGATGGCCGTGCAGGCGATGCGCGACGGCGCGTACGACTTCATCGAAAAACCGTTCGCGGCCGAGCGCCTGATCGAGACGGTGCGCCGTGCGCTCGAGCGGCGCGAGCTCGTGCTCGAGAACCACGCGCTGCGGCGCGAGCTCGCCGGGCAGAACGTGGTCGCGCCGCGCATCATCGGCCGCAGCCCCGCGATCGAGCAGGTGCGCAAGCTGATCGCGAACGTCGCGCCGACCGACGCGTCGGTGCTGATCAACGGCGACACGGGTGCCGGCAAGGAGCTGATCGCGCGCAGCCTGCACGAGCTGTCGCCGCGTCGCGACAAGCCGTTCATCGCGGTGAACTGCGGCGCGCTGCCCGAGCCGATGTTCGAATCGGAGATGTTCGGCTACGAGCCCGGCGCGTTCACCGGCGCCGCGAAGCGCCGGGTCGGCAAGCTCGAGTACGCATCCGGCGGCACCTTGTTCCTCGATGAAATCGAAAGCATGCCGCTCGCGCTGCAGGTGAAGCTGCTGCGCGTGCTGCAGGACGGCGTGCTGGAGCGGCTCGGCTCGAACCAGCCGATCCGCGTGAACTGCCGCGTCGTCGCGGCCGCGAAGGGCGACATGAGCGAGCTCGTCGCGGCCGGCACGTTCCGGCGCGACCTGCTGTACCGGCTCAACGTCGTGACGATCGCGCTGCCGCCGCTTGCCGAGCGCCGCGAGGACATCGTGCCGCTGTTCGAGCACTTCATGCTCGATGCGGCCGTGCGTTACGCGCGGCCGGCGCCGGTGCTGACCGACCGGCAGCGCGCGAGCCTGATGCAGCGCGACTGGCCCGGCAACGTGCGCGAACTGCGCAACGCGGCCGACCGCTTCGTGCTCGGCGTGGCCGACATGCCGCAGGAGACGGGCGCGAACGGCGGCGACGCCGACAACGAGCAGACGCTGAAGGAGCGCATCGAGCAATTCGAGCGCGCGGTGATCGCCGAGGCGCTGAACCAGACGGGCGGCGCGGTTGCCGCGACGGCCGACCGGCTGCATGTCGGCAAGGCGACGCTGTACGAGAAGATGAAACGCTACGGGCTGTCGGCGAAAGGCGAAACCGAGCGCTGAAAAGCGAACGGACCGCGAAACCGGGTTGCCCGGTCGTGCGGTCCGTCGTGCGGAGAAGGGCGCGGCGCGCGGCCCTTCGAGCCGGATCGGGCGGCGCTCAGGCCGCGTTGCTGTCGAGTGCCTTCTTGAGCAGTGCGTCGAGCTCCGCGAACTGCGGTGCGCCGACGTAGCGCTTCAGGATCTTGCCGTCCTTGTCGACGACGAAGGTCGTCGGCGTGAGCTGCACGTTGCCGAACTGCTTCGCGACGCTGCCGTCGTCGAGCGCGACCTTGAACGGCAGCTGGCGCGTCTGCGCATAGTTCGCGACGTACATCGGCGGATCGTAGTTCATCGCGACCGCGACGAACTCCAGCCCCTGACCCTTGAAGCGATTATAGGTATCGACCATCTGCGGCATTTCCTGCATGCAGGTCGCGCAGCTCGTCGCCCAGAAGTTCACGAGATAGACCTTGCCTTTCAGGTCGCCTGCGGTCGAGACCTTCTGGCCCGACAGCAGCGTGAACGTGGCGTCCGGCACGGTGGACTTGCCGTTGAACGCGAAGAAGCCGGCCACGGCGATCGCCGCGACGACGGCGGCGGCGACGATGTAGCGGACGGGTCCGGCGCTGCGCCGGGCGGGAGGCGTGGTGTTCATCTGGAGCTCTCGGAGTCGGTCGATGACGCGGATCGAAGCAAAGGACATCGAAATTCGGCGCTCATTTTAGCGCGAATGCGGGATGTGCACCGACGGCGGCCACGCATCCCGGAATTCACGTTCGGCGGATAATGCCCGTTTTGCCTGCCCGCTCCACGCCATGCCGAAGGAAGTCACCGATTCGTTGCGCCCCCTTTTTCGTCCGCTGCGACACTTCGCCGCGCTCGCGTGCATGAGCGTCGCGCTGGCCGCGTGCTCGCCGTCGTATGACTGGCGCACGCTGCACAACGACGCCGGCTACACCGTCGACCTGCCGGCGAAGCCGACCGTCGAGCAGCAGCCGGTGGCGATCGGCGGCGCGTCGATGCCGATGCGGATGCAGGCCGCGCACGTGGACGGCGCGGTGTTCGCGGTCGGCACGCTGACGCTGCCGGACGACAGCGACGACACGCGCCGCGCGGCGCTCGAGTTCCTGCGCACCGGGCTGTCGCGCAACCTCGACGGCGCGCCGCAGACGGCTGCGGTGCCGGTGCCGCTTGCAGCCGGCGGCGCGGTGAACGGGCTCGAGCTGCGCATCGCGGGCGCGGCCGCCGGCGGCGATCGCGCGCGCAAGACGATCGTCGCACGGCTTGTCGCGCGCGGCCGGCATGCGTACCAGGCCGTCGTGATTGCCGACGGGCCGCTTGCCCAGGAGCAGCTCGACCAGTTTTTCGGGTCGTTCAAGCTCGACTGACGGCCTCGGCGAGGGCGCCGGGGCACGTCGTGGCAACTGAAAGTTCGTTCGCAACTTTCGGCGCTAGTCGCCGGATTTTGCGAGGTTTTTTCGGCTATCCACAGCGCATGTGGATAACTTTGTTGAAAAGTTTCCCGAATTTCCCGCCAAGCCGCGCGGGACGGCCTTCCGGCCCATTTGGTCGCTCGCTTGCGTTTTGTGAAAAGTCAATCAAAACAACGAGATACGGATTCCGTGCTGCAAAGGTCCCGCCGAGCCCCGATCCGGGGCCGGATTCGTGGAATTGTGCATAAGTCAAGTCTTGACAGCCGGATTTTGTCCTCCGGGGACGCTCACAGCGCCGTGAGCGCGCGCCGGTAGCGGATCGCCTCGGCGATCTGCGCGGCCGTCGGCAGCGGGTCGCCGGCCAGGTCGGCGATCGTCCGTGCGACCTTCAGCACACGGAAATACGCGCGCGCCGACCAGCCGAAACGCTCGCCGGCCTCGCGCAGCAGCCGCTCGCCTTCGTCGGTCGGCCGGCAGAGATCGTCGGTTTCGCGGCCGCTCAGCATGTGATTCGTCTTGCCCTGCCGGTCGAGCTGCAGCGCACGCGCGTGCGCGACCCGTGCGGCCACCGCGGCACTCGGCTCGCCGGGCGCCGTCGCGCGCGACGCGAGTTCGGCCGGCGACAGCGCGGGCAGGTCGATCTGGATGTCGATGCGATCGACGAGCGGCCCCGACAGCTTGCGCAGGTAGCGGGCGGCGACGTCCGGCGTGCAGCGGCAGCGTCCGGACGGATCGCCGTGCCAGCCGCACGGGCAGGGATTCATCGCGGCGATCAGCTGGCATGCGGCCGGGAAGTCGGCCTGCTGCGCCGCGCGCGAGATCGTGATGCGGCCGGCTTCCAGCGGCTCGCGCAGCATTTCGAGCACGTGCCGGTCGAATTCCGGGAGTTCGTCGAGAAACAGCACGCCGAGATGGGCGAGCGTGATTTCGCCCGGTTGCGGCGGGTTGCGGCCGCCGACCAGCGCGGCGGCGCTCGACGAATGATGCGGGGCCCGGAACGGCCGCCGGCGCCACTGTGCCGGTGAAAAGCCGAGGCGGCTCGCGGAGAGGAGCGCCGCCGACGTCAGCGCCTCGTCGTCGGTCAGCGGCGGCAGGAGGCCCGGCAGCCGTGCGGCCAGCATCGACTTGCCGGCGCCCGGCGGCCCGATCATCAGCATGTGATGGCCGCCCGCGGCCGCGACTTCCAGCGCGCGGCGGGCACCGCGCTGGCCGACCACGTCGGCGAGATCGGGGGCGGCCGGCACCGGCAGGCCGTCGAGGCATGGCGCCGCGACCGGTGCGAGCCGGGCGTCGGGCGCCCCGGCGAGATGGGCGCACAGCGCGGGCAGGTCCGGCGCACCGAACACGGTGACGCCCGGCACGAGCGCCGCCTCGGCGGCGCTGGCGAGCGGCAGGTACAGCTCGGGAGCGTTTGACGCGACGGCGGCCGGACCGGGGGCGGCCCGTTGATCACCGTTGCCCGAACCGGAAGCCGCACCGCTTTCCGCGACCTGCCAGTCCCGCGCGACCCCGCACGCCATCGCGAACGCGCCGCGCATCGGCCGCAGCGCGCCGGTCAGCGACAGTTCGCCCGCGAATTCGCGGCCGGCCAGCGCGTCGGCCGGGATCTGGCCGTTCGCGGCGAGGATGCCGAGCGCGATCGGCAGGTCGAACCGCCCCGACTCCTTCGGCAGGTCGGCCGGCGCGAGGTTGACGGTGATGCGGCGCACGGGGAATTCGAAGCCGCAATTCTGCAGCGCGGCACGCACGCGCTCGCGGCTTTCGCGGACCTCGAGATCGGGCAGGCCGACGATCGAGAACGACGGCAGCCCGTTGGCGAGATGGACTTCGACGGTGACGTCCGGCGCGCGGCCGGAGGCGGGCGCGCGACTGCGCACCACGGCGAGCGACATGGCGAGGCTCCTGTAAACAAGACGGACGGGCGACGGCCGTTCGTGGCCGCATGCCGCGGGAATCGGAGGAATCGGTGCGCGCTTGCCGGCGTGGCGCGGGAAAAGAGCGAGGGACTGCGAAGAACGGGGTGCTGCGAAGAGCGAGGGACAGCGAAGAGCGAGGGGCTGCGAAGAGCGAGGGACTGCGAAGAGCGAGGGACTGCGAAGAGCGAGGGACTGCGAAGAACGGGGTGCTGCGAAGAGCGAGGGGCAGCGAAGAGCAAGGGACAGCGAAGAGCGGAGGTGCTGCGGAGAACGACTTACGACGAAGCGCGGTAGCGCGACTTCAGGGTTTCAGGTTTTCGGGGCTGGCGGGCGCGGGCCACACGAGGCGGCCCGCGCCCGGACCTTGAGGCCGGGTGGGGCGTCAGCCTTGCGGCGCGGCGAGCTTCTGCTCGAGTTCGGCGACGCGCTTTTCGAGTTCCTCGAGGCGCACACGGGTGCGGGCGAGCACTTGCGCCTGCGTGTCGAATTCCTCGCGCGTGACGAGGTCGAGTTTCGAAAAGCCTTGCGACAGCATGGCCTTCACGTTGCGCTCGACGTCCTTGGCCGGCGAGTTTTTCAGCAGATCGCTGACGCGCGACTGCAGATCGTTGAAAACGTCGCTGGGTTGCTTCATGTGATTCCCCTTCCTTGCACAAAAAATGTGCATCTTCAGTTGCGTACGTGCCCATGATGCACGCATGACCGGAAATGGTGCGCCGGGGGCGCGAATTCCGGGCATGGCGCCGGCATGGGTGAATGGCCCGGTGACCCGGGACGTGCGTGCACTCTAGCAACGTTCCTTTCGCCGCGCCAGCAAAGCGGCCCGCGTTGGCCATTCGGCCGGGCTTGCGCACCTTACATCGCGGGATGCGACCCCTTGATGAAGCCCTTCGAAACGGTGCTCGAACCGACATGGCATGCGAGTTGCTGAGGAGAGTCCGTTACAACATTCCAACCAATTCGACGGGACAACTCAGCGAGAGGACTTCATGAAACTCATTACCGCAATCATCAAGCCGTTCAAGCTCGATGAGACGCGCGAGGCGCTGTCGGCGCTTGGCGTCTCGGGAATCACGGTGACCGAGGTAAAAGGGTTCGGCCGCCAGAAGGGGCACACCGAGCTGTATCGCGGCGCCGAATACGTGGTCGATTTCCTGCCGAAGATGAAGATCGAGGCAGCGGTGTCCGACGATCTCGTCGACCAGGCGGTCGAGGCGATCGAGCGGGCCGCGCGCACCGGCAAGATCGGCGACGGCAAGATCTTCGTCACGGCGATCGAACAGGTGATCCGGATTCGCACCGGGGAGACGGGCGCAGACGCGCTGTAACAGAACAGACAAGACAAGCGACAAGAGGAAACCCAAGATGCGCAAACTTCTGATGTCCCTGCTGATGGCCGGCTCGCTGATCGCGGCAGGCGTCGGCTCCGCGCTCGCCGACGACGCGGCGTCCGCCGCCGCTGCGTCCGCGCCCGCCGCAACGGCTTCCGACGCCTCGGCTGCCGCCGCGCCGGCCGCTTCGGCACCGGCTGCAACCGATGCATCTGCACCGGCCGCTGCCGCCGCACCGGCTTCGGGCGCCGCCGACGCATCGGCCGCCGCCGCCGCGTCCGCGCCGGCCGCACCGGCTGCGCCGACCGCACCGTTCTCGGTCGATTCGTCGAAGATCAGCGCGGGCGACACCGCGTGGATGCTGACGTCGACCGCGCTCGTGCTGTTCATGACGATCCCGGGCCTCGCGCTGTTCTACGCGGGCATGGTCCGCAAGAAGAACGTGCTCGCGACCGTGATGCAGAGCTTCGCGATCACCGCGGTGATCACGGTGCTGTGGACGGTGGTCGGCTACAGCCTCGCGTTCACGCCGGGCAACGGCTTCATCGGCGGCCTGTCGCGCGCATTCCTGCACGGCATGAACTACATCAAGGGCGACAAGGCGACGACGCTGACCGTCAGCCATCTCGCGACGACGATTCCGGAATCGGTCTACTTCGTCTACCAGATGACGTTCGCGATCATCACGCCGGCGCTGATCTGCGGCGCGTTCGCCGATCGCATGAAGTTCTCGGCGATGCTCGTGTTCATGACGCTCTGGTCGCTGATCGTCTACGTGCCGGTCGCGCACATGGTGTGGGAGCCGACCGGCTGGCTGTCGGCCGATGGCGTGCTCGACTTCGCGGGCGGCACGGTGGTGCACATCAACGCCGGTATCGCGGGCCTCGTGTCGTGCCTCGTGCTCGGCAAGCGCGTCGGCTACGGCCGCGAATCGATGGCGCCGCACAACCTCGTGCTGACGATGATCGGCGGCTCGATGCTGTGGGTCGGCTGGTTCGGCTTCAACGCGGGTTCCGCGGTCGCCGCTGACGGCCGTGCCGGCTTCGCGATGCTGACCACGCAAGTGGCGACCGCCTGCGCGGCGCTCGGCTGGATGTTTGCCGAGTGGATCGCGAAGGGCAAGCCGTCGGTGCTCGGCATCGTGTCGGGTGCGGTCGCGGGTCTCGTGGCGATCACGCCGGCTGCCGGTTTCGTCGGCGTGGCGGGTGCACTGGTGATCGGCATTGCCGCCGGCGTCGTCTGCTTCTGGTCGGCGACCTGGCTCAAGTCGAAGCTCGGCTACGACGATTCGCTCGACGCGTTCGGCGTGCACGGCATCGGCGGGATTCTCGGCGCGCTGCTGACGGGTGTGTTCGCGGTCAAGGACATCGGCGGCGCCGACGGCAGCCTGCTGCTGCAGGCGAAGGGCGTGCTGATCACGCTGGTCTACAGCGGCGTGCTGAGCTTCGTGCTGCTGAAGCTGATCGACCTGACGATGGGCCTGCGCGTGACCGAAGAGGAAGAGCGCGAAGGTCTCGACGTGATCCTGCACGGCGAGCACGTGGAATAAGTCACACGAATCAACGGCGGGCCGCCGCGACGACGGCGCCCGCCCCGAATGAGCGCAGCGACTTCGGCCCGCCTACCCGGCGGGCTTTTTTTCTCCTGTCACGCACTGACGTAGCGGATAACCCTTCACTCTATCGGGTCAATAGCCGAAAACTTCCTGCATATCCTTGTGAAGCCGGGAACAATCCCCAAATGGGCAAGGCAATTGCTCTACAATCTTCATTCTCCCGCTCGCGAGTGATTCATGGTTCCCCACCTCGTTACGGCGTTGAACGGTCCGCTGCTCGAACTCGAGCAGAAGATCCTCGACGCGACGCCTGCGATCGAACGCTGGTTCAGGCTCGAATGGCAGGAACACACCCCGCCGTTCTATTGTTCGGTGGACCTGCGCAATGCCGGCTTCAAGCTGGCGCCCGTCGACGCGAACCTGTTTCCCGGCGCGTTCAACAACCTGCCGTCCGAAGTGCTGCCGCTCGCCGTGCAGGCCGCGATGGCCGCGATCGAGAAGATCTGCCCGGACGCGAAGAACCTGCTCGTGATTCCCGAGCTGCCGACCCGCAACGCGTTCTACCTCGAAAACGTCGCGCGCCTCGCGACGATCATGCGCCAGGCCGGCCTGAACGTGCGCTTCGGCTCGCTCGACCCGAGCATCACCGACATGACGCCGATCACGCTGGCCGACGGCCAGAAGATCGTGCTCGAACCGCTCGAGCGTTCGCAGCGCCGCCTCGGCCTGAAGAATTTCGACCCGTGCTCGATCCTGCTGAACAACGACCTGTCGGCCGGCATCCCGGCCGTGCTGGAAAACCTGCACGAGCAGTACCTGCTGCCGCCGCTGCACGCGGGCTGGGCCGTGCGCCGCAAGTCGACGCACTTCTCGTGCTACGACGACGTCGCGAAGAAGTTCGCGAAGATGGTCGGCGTCGATCCGTGGATGGTGAATCCGTATTTCGCGCACGTGGAAGGTGTCGACTGGCAGGCGCATGAAGGCGAGCAGGCGCTCGCCGACGCGATCGACGGCGTGCTGAAGAAGATCGCGCGCAAGTACCGCGAATACGGGATCAGCGAAAAGCCGTACGTCGTCGTGAAGGCCGACGCGGGCACGGCGGGGCGCGGCGTGATGACCGTGCACGACGCGGCCGAGATCGGCCGGATGTCGAAGGCCGAGCGCGCGCAGATGGCCGAGTCGAAGGCCGGCCTCGCGGTGCGCGACGTGATCGTGCAGGAAGGCGTGTATACGTTCGAGCGCGTCGGCGACGAAGTGGCCGAGCCCGTTGTATACATGATCGACCGCTACGTGGTCGGCGGCTTCTACCGCACGCACGCCGGCCGCGAGCGCGACCAGAACCTGAACGCGCCCGGCATGCACTACGTGCCGCTCGGCTTCGAGCACACCGCGCTGCCGGATGCCGGCGCGAAGCCGGGTGCCGCGCCGCCGAACCGTTTCTACATGTACGGCGTCGTCGCGCGGCTGTCGCTGATCGCGTCGTCGATCGAACTGGAAAAGACCGACCCCGAAGCCATCCAGGTATAACGGACCTTCGCCAAGTACAGGACCTCATGGACATTCTCTTTATCGCCGACCCGCTCGAGCGCTTCAAGATCTACAAGGATTCGACCTACGCGATGATGGCCGAGGCGGCGCGGCGCGGGCATGCGGTGTACGCGTGCCAGCCGCACCAGCTCGCATGGACGGGGAGCGGTGTCGAGGCGGACGTGCAGCGCGTGACGATCGTCGGCGACGCGGCCGACCTGCACCGCGAACCGTGGTACGAGGCGGCCGCTCACGAGTCGCGTGCGCTGACGTCGTTCGGCGCGGTGCTGATGCGCAAGGATCCGCCGTTCGACATGGAATACGTAACGGCCACGTGGATGCTCGAGCTTGCCGAACGGGCGGGCGCGCGCGTATTCAACAAGCCGCAGTCGATTCGCGATCACTCGGAAAAGCTCGCGATCGGCGAGTTTCCGCAATTCGTCGCGCCGACGCTCGTCACGCGCGATGCGGCGCGCCTGCGCGCCTTCCACGCCGAGCACGGCGACGTGATCGTGAAGCCGCTCGACGGGATGGGCGGGATGGGCGTGTTCCGCGTGAAGGCCGACGGCATGAACCTCGGTGCGATCATCGAGATGCTCGGCCATGACGGCACGCGCTCGCTGATGATCCAGAAGTTCATTCCCGAGATCAAGGCCGGCGACAAACGCATCCTGCTGATCGCGGGCGAGCCGGTGCCGTATTCGCTCGCGCGGATTCCGCAGGGCAGCGAGGTGCGCGGCAATCTCGCGGCGGGCGGGCTCGGGGTCGCGCAGCCGCTGACCGCGCGCGATCGCGAGATCGCCGACACGCTCGGGCCCGTGCTTGCGGCGCGCGGGCTGTTGCTGGTCGGCCTCGATGCGATCGGCGACTGGCTGACCGAGGTGAACGTCACGAGCCCGACGTGCTTCCGCGAGATCATGGAGCAGACGGGCTTCGACGTCGCCGCGATGTTCATCGACGCGCTGGAGCGTGCGGCCGCGTAGGCTGTCTCCCGCGCACCCCCGGCGGCGGCCGCGCAGGTCCCCCGTCGCCGGAGCAGCTCGACCGGCCTGCTACAATGCCCGCTTGCCCGGTGCCGCGATCGCGCACCAAAGGCCCGGCGGTCGGGCCGAAACTGTTGCAAGGCTGACCATGAAACGTTTCCCACACTCGCTACGCTCATTGCCCCGCCGCGGGGTATCGGCCCGCCAGGGGCGGCCGGGAGCGATCTGACATGGCCGGGATCCTGATCATCGCGCACGCCCCGCTCGCCACCGCGCTGCGGGACTGCATCGCGCACATCTATGGCGGCGTGCCCGCCCGCATCGGCTGTATCGACGTGATGGCGGACAGCGATCCGGCCCAGGTGATGGCGTTCGCGCACGCGGAGCTCGCGCGGCTCCGCGAAGAGAACGGCGTGGTCGTGCTGACCGACATGTACGGCGCGACGCCGGCGAACATCGCCGGCCAGCTCGCGAAGCTCGACAACGTGCGCGTGCTGGCGGGCGTGAACCTGCCGATGCTCGTGCGGGCCGTCTGCTACCGCACCGTGCCGCTCGACAAGCTCGTCGACAAAGCGCTGTCCGGCGGGGCGAAGGGCGTCCACGAGGTGTCGGCCGGCACGCCGCCGCCGCCGACGGAAACCGGCTGCGGCCAATGCGCGCCGATTCCGCCGGAACCGCAACCGCGCACCGAGTCGCACTGATTTCCCGTTTTCCGTTTTAGACAGCACCGCCGGCGCGCGCCGCCGGCGGTCCCGACCGACCCGACCGAGAATCATGCTTCAACAAGAAACCACCATCGTCAATAAATTGGGGCTCCATGCGCGCGCATCGGCCAAGCTTACGCAACTGGCCGGTAACTTCCAGTCGGAAGTCTGGATGACGCGCAACGGGCGCAAGATCAACGCGAAGAGCATCATGGGCGTGATGATGCTGGCGGCGGGCATCGGCAGCACCGTGACGATCGAGACTGAAGGGCCCGACGAGCGGGAAGCGATGGACGCACTGCTGAAACTGATCGCGGACAAGTTCGGCGAAGGGCAGTGATCCGCGCGCGCCGCGCACGGGATCGTTGCCGTTTCCAGTCAGAATGCCGCGGATTCCGCGGCATTTTTTTCGTCGGAAGCATTGATGCGGAATGCGCAATGCTGCGGTGCATGCAGTCAGCGGGGAGTCGCGGAATTTATAATCGCTAACCGGGGTCATAAGCGCATCGCAGCAGTGTGCCGCGGCTTTACTTGTACAGAGGAGGTGCGCGTGTCCTTCACGCTGCATGGCATTCCCGTCTCACGAGGTATCGCGATCGGGCGAGCGTACCTGATCGCGCCGGCGGCGCTCGACGTCGCCCATTACCTGATCGACGCAAACCAGATCGATGCCGAGGTCGAGCGCTTCCGCACGGCGCTTGATGTCGTGCATCACGAACTCGAGGCGCTGCGCGCCGACCTGACCGACGACACCCCGAGCGAGGTCGGTGCATTCATCGACGTCCACGCGATGATCCTGAGCGACGAGATGCTCGTGCAGGAAACCATCGACCTGATCCGCACGCGCCGCTACAACGTCGAGTGGGCGCTGACCGAGCAGCTCGAGCTGCTCACGCGTCACTTCGACGACATCGAGGACGAATACCTGCGCGAGCGCAAGGCCGACATCGAGCAGGTGGTCGAGCGCGTGCTGAAGGCGCTCGCCGGCGCACCGTCCGCGTCGCAGGCGCTCGACCGCGCGGCCGCGAACGGCACGAACGAGATGATCGTCGTCGCGCACGACATCGCGCCGGCCGACATGATGCAGTTCAAGTCCCAGTCGTTCCAGGCGTTCGTCACCGACCTCGGCGGGCGCACGTCGCACACGGCGATCGTCGCGCGCAGCCTCGGCATTCCGGCCGCGGTCGGCGTGCAGCACGCGAGCGCGCTGATCCGCCAGGACGACCTGATCATCGTCGACGGCGACCAGGGCATCGTGATCGTCGATCCGGCGCCGATCGTCCTCGAGGAGTATTCGTACCGGCAGTCCGAGAAGCTGCTGGAGCAACGCAAGCTGCAGCGTCTGAAGTTCTCGCCGACGCAAACGTTGTGCGGCACCAAGATCGATCTGTACGCGAACATCGAGCTGCCCGACGACGCGAAGGCGGCCGTCGAGGCCGGCGCGGTCGGCGTCGGGCTGTTCCGCTCCGAGTTCCTGTTCATGCACCAGAAGGAGATGCCGGAAGAAGAGGAGCAGTTCGCCGCCTACAAGCGGGCCGTCGAGTGGATGAAGGGCATGCCGGTGACGATCCGCACGATCGACGTCGGCGCGGACAAGCCGCTCGAGGCACTCGACGAGGGCTACGAGACGGCGCCGAACCCCGCGCTCGGCCTGCGCGCGATCCGCTGGAGCCTGTCCGAGCCGCAGATGTTCCTCACGCAGTTGCGTGCGATCCTGCGTGCGTCCGCGTTCGGCCAGGTGAAGATCCTGATCCCGATGCTCGCGCACGCGCAGGAGATCGACCAGACGCTCGACCTGATTCGCGAGGCGAAGCGCCAGCTCGACGACGCGGGGCTCGCGTACGATCCGAACGTGCGCATCGGCGCGATGATCGAGATCCCGGCCGCGGCGATCGCGCTGCCGCTGTTCCTGAAGCGGTTCGATTTCCTGTCGATCGGCACGAACGACCTGATCCAGTACACGCTCGCGATCGACCGTGCCGACAACGCGGTCGCGCACCTGTACGACCCGCTGCACCCGGCCGTGCTGCACCTGATCGCCTATACGTTGCGCGAAGCGAAGCGCGCGGGGGTATCCGTGTCGGTGTGCGGGGAGATGGCGGGCGACCCGGCGCTTACGCGCCTGCTGCTCGGGATGGGGCTCACCGAGTTCTCGATGCACCCGAGCCAGCTGCTCGTCGTGAAGCAGGAGATCCTGCGCGCACACCTGAAGGCGCTCGAAAAGCCGACGGCCGACGTGCTCGCCGCGTTCGAGCCGGAGGAAGTGCAGGCGGCGCTGCAGCGCCTGTCGGTCGCCGAGCCGCGCGCGGATGCGGCCGCATAGGCGCCACGTCGCCGCTCAAAAAGTAGCGAAGTGTCACCAAGCATGCGCCGCCTGGCGCATGCCCGTCGCGCGTCAGTGCCGGCCCCCGCACACGGGGCAGTCGGCCTGGCGCGCGATTTTCATCGTCGTCCATTCCATCCGCAGCGAATCGAGCATCATCAGCCGCCCGTTGAGCGTCCTGCCGATGTCGCCGATCACGCGCAGCGCCTCGGCGGCCTGCATTGCGCCGATGATCCCGACCGTCGGCGCGAACACGCCCATCGTCGCGCACGCGACTTCCTCGAACGGCTGGTCTTCCGGAAACACGCACGCATAGCAGGGCGCGGCCGGGTCGCGGAAATCGAACGTGCTGATCTGGCCGTCGAAGCGCAGCGCGGCGCCCGACACGAGCGGCACGCCGTGCGCGACGCACGCGCGGTTGATCGCGTGCCGCGTCGCGAAGTTGTCGGTGCAGTCGAGCACGACGGTCGCGCTCGGCACGTGCGCGTCGAGCCATGCGTCGTCGACGCGCGCGGCGACCGCGTCCACCTTCACCTCGGGGTTCAGTTGCGCGAGCGTGTCGCGCCCCGATTCGACCTTGCTGCGGCCGACCGAGGCCGTCACGTGCAGGATCTGCCGCTGCAGGTTCGTGAGATCGACCGTATCGGCGTCGACGAGCGTGATCGTGCCGACGCCCGATGCCGCGAGGTACATTGCGGCGGGCGAGCCGAGGCCGCCCGCGCCGACGACGATCGCATGCGCATCGAGAAAGCGCTGCTGCGCCTCGATGCCGATTTCGTCGACGAGGATGTGGCGGGAGTAGCGAAGGAGTTGATCGTCGTTCATGGGGGGAGTCGTGGGCGAAGCGGCGGACGTGTCGTTATTTTAGGCGCGCATGAAAAACGGGCCATCGCGGTCTTCCCGCGATGGCCCGTCGGATGCCGGCCGGCGCTTACTTCGGCGCCGACGCGGGCTTCGGTGCGGAAGCCGGCTTCGCGCTTGCGCCCGATGCCTTCGGGGCCGTGGCGGCCTTGCCGGCCGTGCCCTTCGTGCTTTCGGCGAGCAGCGACTTCGATTCCTGAACCGGCTTGCCTTCGAGCTTGTTGAGCGCCTGCTGCATCATGAAGTCGTCGGCGCTGCCGAACTCGATCGGCTTGCGATCGCGATCCTTCTGGCGCTGTTCCGGCGTCTTCTTGTCGTTCTGCTCTTCGAGGACGCGCAGTTGATCCATCCGGCGCTGCTCGCGCTCTTCCTGTTCCTTCTTCTCGTTCGGATCCTGCGTGTTCGCGAGGTGGTTCGTGTAGTCGACCTCGCGCGTCACGAGCACGTCGTCCGGATCGCCGTCCGCGTACTGATCGACCGGCACGTCCGGCGTGATGCCCTTGTTCTGGATCGAACGGCCGCTCGGCGTGTAGTAGTACGCGGTGGTCAGGCGCAGTGCGGTGTCGGCCGTCATCGGGCGGACCGTCTGCACCGAACCCTTGCCGAACGTCGTCTTGCCCATGATCTGCGCGCGCTTCGAATCCTGCAGCGCGCCGGCGACGATTTCCGACGCGGACGCCGAATAGGCGTTCGTCAGCACGATCATCGGCACCGTCTTGAAGACCGGCGGCAGGTTCTTCAGCGGATCGCCGTCGAAGGACGGCAGGCGATAGTTGTCGTACGTATCGCGATAGACCTGCTTCGAATCGGGGATCTGGCCGTTGGTCGACACGACGACGGAGTCGGGCGGCAGGAACGCGCCGGCCACGCCGACCGCGCTCTGCAGCAGGCCGCCGCCGTTGTTGCGCAGGTCGAGGACGAGGCCCTTCAGGTTCGGCTGCTGGCGTGCGATGTCCTGCAGCTTCTGCGCGAGATCGGGCGTCGTGCGTTCCTGGAAGCTCGTGATGCGGACATACGCATAACCCGGATCGAGGATCTTCATCTTCACGCTCTGGACCTTGATGATCGCGCGCGTGACGGTGACCGGGAACGTGCGGTCGTCGCTCTTGCGGAAGATCGTCAGCGTGACCTTGGTGCCCGGCTCGCCGCGCATCTGCTTCACGGCCTTGTCGAGCGTCATGCCGCGCACCGGCTTGTCGTTGATGCGCGTGATCAGGTCGCCCGGACGGATGCCGGCGCGGAACGCGGGCGTATCTTCGATCGGCGAGATCACCTTGACGAGGCCGTCTTCCTGCGAGATCTCGATGCCGAGACCCGCGAAGCGGCCCTTCGTCTGCTCCTGCAACTCGTCATAGTCGGTCTTGTCGAGGAACGACGAGTGCGGGTCGAGGCTCGACACCATGCCCTTGATCGCGGCCGTCAGCAGCTTCTTGTCGTCGACCGGTTCGACGTACTCGCGCTTGATCTGTCCGAAGACTTCCGCGAACAGGCGGAGCTGGTCGAGGGGAAGCGGCGCCGTGGCGGTCTGCTCGGCCGATGCGGAAACCTGCAGCGTGGCGAACACGCCCGTGGCGAGGCCCGCGGCAATCAGGCCGATGTTCTTCAATTTCATTCGCATAGAGATCTGGTGCGGTCGGGAAGCGCGTGGCGGTAGCGGGGATGTAGCGGACAAGTATAACTGTTCGTCCGAAGACTCAGTGGAACGGCGCGAATTGCGTCGCAGCGGGCGTCGCAGCGGGCGTCGCGGCGGGCCCGGAAGGCGGCCCGGCCGGGCACCGCCGGGCGCGCCGCGGGTTCGAAAGCGGATTCGACAGCGCCGGGGGCGCGAAGGTTCGCGCAGTGCGCCGGCAAGGGCCGGGGCCGGGGCCGGGCATGCCGCGCCGGACGCGGCCCGCCCGGCCTGGCCGGCTCACCCGGCCGACGGGCGTCAGCCCGCCTTGCCCTGCTTCGCGACGGCGGCCTGCGCCTGCGCGATCGCGTCCTGGTCGCCGAGGTAATAGTGCTTGATCGGCTTCAGGTTCTCGTCGAGTTCATACACGAGCGGCACGCCGTTCGGGATGTTCAGGCCGACGATGTCGCTGTCCGAGATGCCGTCGAGGTACTTGATCAGCGCGCGCAGCGAGTTGCCGTGCGCGGCGATCAGCACCTGCTTGCCGGCGCGGACCGCCGGGGCGATCGACTCGTTCCACAGCGGCAGCACGCGCGCGACCGTGTCCTTCAGGCACTCGGTGAGCGGCAACTGCTCGCGCGGCACCTTCGCGTAGCGCGGGTCGTTGAACGGCGCGCGTTCGTCGGTCGGCTCGAGCGCGGGCGGCGGCGTGTCGTAGCTGCGGCGCCACACGAGCACCTGGTCGTCGCCGAACTTCGCGGCCGTTTCCGCCTTGTTCAGGCCCGACAGCGCGCCGTAGTGGCGCTCGTTCAGGCGCCACGAGTGGACGACCGGCAGGTACATCAGGTCCATCTTGTCCTGCACGTGCCACAGCGTGCGAATCGCGCGCTTGAGTACCGACGTGTACGCGATGTCGAACGTGTAGCCGGCCTCCTTGAGCAATTCGCCGGCCTGGTAGGCCTCGTTGCGACCCTGTTCGGTCAGGTCGACGTCGACCCAGCCGGTGAAGCGGTTTTCCTTGTTCCACGTCGATTCGCCGTGGCGGATGAGAACGAGTTTGTACATGGATCTTGCGGTCGGTAGTGATAGGGAAGCGGGGCGCGTCGTACGGGACCCGACCGGGGCCCGCCATCGCGCAAGACGGTTATTTTATAATGGCGGGATTGTCCTCATCCGATTTCTCTTTTTCCGGCGGAATTCCGTGACGTTCTTTACCGATTACACCAACCTGGCCCTTATCGCGATCCTGGTGGTATCCGGCGGCCTGCTGGCCTGGCCCGCGCTGCGCCGCGGTCGCGGCGGCCTGTCGGCCGCGGAGGCGACGCAACTCATCAACCGCCGCAACGCGGTCGTGATCGACGTGCGCGCCGCGTCCGATTTCGCGGCCGGCCACCTGCCGTCGGCCCGTCAGGTCGCGGCGGGCGAGATCGGCGCGAAGATCGCGCAGGTCGCGAAGAACAAGAGCACGCCGGTGCTGCTCGTCTGCCAGAACGGCCAGCAGTCGCAGAAGGCGGCGCGCGAGGTCGAGGCGGCGGGCTACGCCGAGGTGCACGTGCTCGAGGGCGGCGTGGCTGCCTGGCAGCAGGCCGGGATGCCGGTCGTCAAACAAGGAGTGGCGAAGTGAACAAGGTTTTGATGTACAGCACGCAGGTGTGTCCGTATTGCATCCAGGCCGAGCGCCTGCTGAAGCTGCGCGGTGTCGAGCAGATCGAGAAGGTGCTGATCGACCGCGATCCGGCCCGCCGCGACGAAATGATGTCGCGCACGGGGCGCCGCACGGTGCCGCAGATCTATATCGGCGACACGCACGTCGGCGGCTACGACGATCTGTCGAAGCTCGACCGCGAAGGCGGGCTCGTTCCGCTTCTGCAAGCGGCCTGATTAGGGCAGAATGGCCGCCGGCCGCGCCGCGGCTTGGGCGCGCAGGATTCATCCGTGGCGGCCGGCGCGAAGCCGGGCCGCCCCGTCACCACTTTTAGGGAAACACCATGTCCGACGTCGAAAACCAACCGTTCTTCAACATCCAGCGCGTCTACCTGAAGGATATGTCGCTCGAGCAGCCGAATTCGCCGGCGATCTTCCTCGAGCAGGACATGCCGTCGGTTGAAGTCGAAGTCGACGTGAAGGCCGACCGCCTCGCGGAAAGCGTGTTCGAAGTCGTCGTGTCGGGCACCGTCACCGCGAAGGTGAAGGACAAGGTCGCGTTCCTGATCGAAGCGAAGCAGGCCGGCATTTTCGACATCCGCAACATTCCGGACGAACAGCTCGACCCGCTCGTCGGCATCGCGTGCCCGACGATCCTGTTCCCGTACCTGCGTTCGAACATCGCCGACGCGATCACGCGCGCGGGCTTCCCGCCGATCCACCTGGCGGAAATCAACTTCCAGGCGCTGTACGAACAGCGTCTCGCGCAGCTTCAGCAGCAGGCCGGCGCCGCAGCAGGCGCGCCGAACGGCACGACGCTGAACTGACGTTTTACTCGGAGGACCGGTGCTGGGTATGAAAGTAGCCGTTCTCGGCGCCGGTGCCTGGGGCACCGCGCTCGCGGGCCATCTGGCCGCGCGGCACGATACGCTTCTGTGGGCGCGCGATGCCGCGCTCATCGCCGGGCTGCAGGCCCGGCACGAAAATTCCCGCTACCTGGACGGCATCGCGCTGCCTGACGCGTTGCGCTACGACGCCGATCTCGGCGCCGCGCTCGCGCACGGCGCCGCGGACGACGCTTTGTGCGTGATCGCCGCGCCGGTGGCCGGGCTGCGCACGCTGTGTCACGCGATGCGCGCCGCGGGCTGCGTGCCCGCGCATATCGTCTGGGTCTGCAAGGGCTTCGAGGCCGACACGCATCTGCTGCCGCACCAGGTGATCGCGGCCGAGCTGCCCGAACAGCACAGCAACGGCGTGCTGTCGGGGCCGAGTTTCGCACGCGAGGTCGGGCAGTCGCTGCCCGTCGCGCTGACGGTGGCGAGTACGTCCGCCGAATGCCGCGAGCGCACGCTCGCCGCGTTCCATCACGGCGCGATGCGGATCTATACGGGTGACGACGTGGTCGGCGTCGAGGTCGGCGGCGCGGTGAAGAACGTGCTCGCGATCGCGACCGGTATTGCGGACGGCCTCGGCCTCGGGCTGAACGCGCGTGCCGCGCTGATCACGCGCGGCCTCGCCGAAATGTCGCGGCTGGGCGTCGCGCTCGGCGGCCGTGCGGAAACCTTCACGGGCCTGACCGGCCTCGGCGACCTGATCCTCACCGCAACGGGCGACCTGTCGCGCAACCGCACGGTCGGCCTGCAACTGGCGGCCGGCCGCACGCTGAACGATATCCTCGGCGCGCTCGGCCACGTGGCCGAAGGCGTGCGCTGTGCGCAGGCCGTGCTGGCCATCGCGCGCGCGCAGTCGATCGAAATGCCGATCACCGAAGCCGTGTGCGGCGTGCTGTTCGACGGCATCGCGCCGCGCGACGCCGTCAGCGGCCTGCTGCGGCGCGACGCGCGCGCCGAGTAGCGCGGCCGGGCGCCGCCCGGTGCCGTGTTCGCCGCGGGCGCGCGGCGTCAAAGCGCGCTACGCTTGAACAGTCTCCGGCGCTCCGGGAGGTTGTCATGCTGCAGATCCATTCCACCACGCTCGACGCGCAGATCGTCGACATCACGACGCTCGATGTCGACGCGATCGTCAACGCCGCGAACGGCTCGCTGCTCGGCGGGGGCGGCGTCGACGGCGCGATCCACCGCGCGGCCGGCCCCGGCCTGCTCGCCGAGTGCCGCACGCTCGGCGGCTGCGACACGGGCGACGCCAGGCTCACGCGCGGCCACGGGCTGCCGGCGCGCTACGTGATCCATGCGGTCGGGCCCGTGTGGCATGGCGGCGGGCGCGGCGAGGCCGACCTGCTCGCGTCGTGCTACCGCCGCGCGATCGAGCTGGCCGAGGAGGTCGCGGCGACGTCGATCGCGTTCCCGGCGATCAGCTGCGGAATCTATCGCTATCCGGCCGAAGAAGCCGTCGACATCGCCGTGGGCACCGTCGCCGAAATGCTGCCGCAGGCGCCGAACCTCGCACGCGTGGTGTTCGCGTGCTTTTCCCCCGACATCTACGACCTGTACCGCGCGCGGCTCGCGCGGACGTGACGCCTTCCGCGGGGCGGGAGGCGCCGTCCCGGCGTCATGCGCCGCCTTCGAACCCGGCCTGGCGCCACGCCTCGAACACGACCACCGCGACCGTGTTCGACAGGTTCAGGCTGCGGTTGTCCGGCCGCATCGGCAGGCGCACGCGCTGTTCGTTCGGGAAGCGCTCGAGCAGTTCGGCGGGCAGGCCGCGCGTCTCCGAGCCGAACACGAACCAGTCGCCGGGCAGGAATGCATGATCGTGGAAGCGGCCCGAGCCGCGTGTCGTGAACGCGAACATTCGCGCCGGATCGGGCGTTTCCGCAGCGATGAACGCGTCCCAGTCGCGGTGCACGCGCATCTGCGCATACTCGTGATAGTCGAGGCCCGCGCGGCGCATCCGCGCGTCGTCGAGCGGGAAGCCGAGCGGCTCGATCAGGTGCAGGCGCGCGCCCGTGTTGGCGCACAGGCGGATCACGTTGCCGGTGTTCGGCGGGATTTCGGGGGCGACGAGGACGACGTTGAACATGTTTCGGTTTGGCTGGGCCGGCCGGGGCGGCGCTACGCGCGCGTTCCCGGCCGGCCGGTTCGTGACGGCCGCCGCCGTGTCCGGTCGGTCGGCCTCTCTATCTAATTAATCCCTGGCGGTGCGCAGCGCAACCAGATTCGTCACGCGTGCGGCGCCCGCCGCCTTCAGTGCGTGCGCGGCGGCCGCGAGCGTCGCGCCGGACGTCATCACGTCGTCGACGAGCGCAACGTGGCGACCGGCGACGCCGCCCGCCACCGCGAATGCCGCGATCACGTTGTCGCGCCGTGCGTGCCGGTCGAGCCGCGACTGCGGCGCGGTGTCGGCGACGCGTGCGAGCAGTGCCGCATCCGCGCGCACCCCGAGCCGCCGCGCGAGCGGGCGCGCGATCGCCCACGCCTGGTTGTAGCCGCGCGCGACGAGCCGCCGGTGCGACAGCGGCACCGGCGCCACCAGGTCGAAGCCGCTGGCGCCGGGCGTATCGTCGATCAGCCGCGCGAGCCGTGCCGCGAATTCGGCGCCGAGCGCGAGTTGCCGGTGAAACTTCAGGCCGCGCGCGAGCCCGTCGAGCGGCGCGCGGTAATCCGCCAGCGCGAGCGTCGAATCGAACGGCGGCGGTGCCGCACGGCACGCGTCGCAACGGTACGCGTCCGCACTGCCGGCGCGAGCGCCGCGGGACCGGTGCGAACGCGGTTGCCCGATGCCCAGCGGTATCGCGCAGACGCCGCAGCGCAGCCGCGCTTCGTTCCAGTACGCGGCGTCGCAGGCGACGCAAATCATCGTGTGTGACAAATTGCCGCACAGTGCGCAGCGATTCGGCAGCGCGACCGCGGCGACGCGCGCGGCCAGCGCGCGAACCTGCGACAAAGCGACGCGCATCGTGCGCCGGGCGGAACTGCGGATCATCGCAACACTCCTGACACCCCGCCTCAATGAAGCCCGCGGGGCGAGCGAGTATACTTCGGGCTCTTCGCCAGTGTGCCCGACATGTCCCCAGCTTCGACTTCAACCGGCCGTCCGGCCAATGACGCAAGGCGCCTGCGGCGGATCTTCGACCGCCGCGCCGCCACGTTCGACGCGGTCGCGTTCCTGCCGCGCGAGATCGCGCAGCGGATGAACGAGCGCCTCGAATACATCAAGGTAAGCCCCGCGGCCGTGCTGGACGCGGGCTGCGGCCCGGGGGACGACCTGCCGGCGCTGCGCGCGCGCTTTCCGGAGGCACCCGTATTCGGCGTCGACCTGTCCGGCGCGATGCTCGCGCGAGCCGGTCAGCGCGAGGTCGAGCAGACGAGCTGGCGCCGCTGGCTGCCGGCCTCGCTCGGCCGTGCGCTGGGCCAGCGCGGCCCCCGCGTCGCCCAGGCCGACTTCGCCGCGCTGCCGTTCCCGGGCGGCGCGTTCGACCTGATCTGGTCGAATCTCGCGCTCCACTGGCATTCGCGTCCGGACACGGTGCTGCCCGAATGGCAGCGCGTGCTGCGCGTGAACGGGCTGCTGATGTTCAGCACGCTCGGCCCCGACACGCTGCGCGAACTGCGCGCGGCCTGCGCGGATGCGGAAGCGGCGCTCGGCATTGCGCCGCCCGCCGCGCGCGTGATCGATTTCGTCGACATGCACGACCTCGGCGACATGCTCGTCGAGAGCGGCTTCGAGATTCCCGTGATGGATCAGGAAGTGCTGACCGTCACCTACAAGACCCCCGACTCCCTGCTGGCCGACGTGCGCCGCTGGGGCGCCTATCCGTTCGAGCGCGAGGCGCCGCAGCGCGCGACCCGGCGCTTTCGCGCGGCGCTCGGCGACGCACTGGAGGCGCGCCGGCGCGCGGACGGCACGATCGCCCTGACGTTCGAAGTGATCTACGGCCACGCGTGGAAGGCCGTGCCGCGCACGACCGCCGAGGGGCACGGGATCGTGCGCATCGAGGACATCGGAAAGGGGCGTCCGAAGAATCGGTAGAGCGGTAAAGAGGGGTTTTGTTATGTCTGAAATTAGCGGCGCAAAGCGGGGTCGAATTGGCGCCTGAAATGGCCGGAAAGCTTGTCGCGCTTGGCTTGCGGGGCGATAGCCGCTTGCTTGTGGATGCCATTGAACCCGCCTATAATGCGTCAGCTTGTCGTCCCGGGGTCCCCGCAATACGGGGCGACGAGTCCGATGCAGGCATGCATCGCATGCCATTCGCGTGAGGCGGCGATGGAAGCAGCGAGGGTTTTGGCGGAGACGACGAACGGCGAGCCGGTCCTCGAAGACTGGCTGATGAAACGCAACTGTTCGGCGTCGCCGCGCCAGTTCGTGCTGTTTTACGCGTCGCTCGCGGGCTTCTCGCTGGTGATCGCGACATTGCTGATGTGGCGGGGGGCCTGGCTCGTCATGCCCTTCACCGGAATCGAGTTGCTGGCGGTGGGTGTCGCATTTGCGATCTATGCTCGCCATGCGGTCGATTACGAACGCATCAGGCTGTATCCGCACCGGCTCGTGATCGAGCGGATGGATGCGGAGCGGCTCACGCAGATCGAATTCAACCCGCGCTGGGTGCGGGTCGAGCCGGGTGCGACGCCACGCGATCCGATTCGGCTGGTATCGCGCGGGCAGACCGTCGTAATCGGGCAGCATCTCGCGCAGTACAAGCGTGCGCAGTTCGCGGACGAACTGCGCGCATCGCTCAGGCGCTGCGGCTGACGAGGCGCGGGCACCGGCCGGAAACGGGCCGGAGGCTTGCGACGGGGGAGGGTTTGAATGGAAATTTTGGGTAAGGATGCTATGAAAACAATCAAGCGAGCCCTCACGGGCGTGCTGGCATGCAGCGGATTGCTCTTTGCCGGTGCCGCCCTGGCGGTCGGTGATAGCCCGGGCGGCCCCCGCGTCAACGAGATCAACTTTCAGCCGCCGGTCACGAAAATCGCCGAGGAGCTCTACGATCTCCACACGATGATGCTGATCCTGTGTACGGTGATCTTCGTCGGCGTGTTCGGCGTGATGTTCTATTCGATCTTCGCGCACCGCAAATCCAAGGGCCACAAGGCCGCCAATTTCCATGAAAGCACGACCGTCGAGATCATCTGGACGATCGTGCCGTTCGTCATCGTCGTGCTGATGGCGCTGCCGGCGACGAAGGCCGTCGTCGCGATGAAGGACACGACCAACGCCGATCTCACGATCAAGGTCACCGGCTACCAGTGGAAGTGGGGCTACGACTACGTGAAGGGCCCGGGCGAGGGCATCGGCTTCCTGTCGACGCTCAGCACCCCGCGTGACGAAGTGATGGGCAAGAAGCCGATCACCGACACCTACCTGCAGGAAGTCGACAACCCGCTCGTCGTGCCGGTCAACAAGAAGATCCGCATCATCACGACCGCGAACGACGTCGTCCACTCGTGGTACGTGCCCGCGTTCGGCGTGAAGCAGGATGCGATCCCCGGCTTCGTGCGCGACACGTGGTTCAAGGCCGACAAGGTCGGTACGTTCCGCGGTTTCTGTACCGAGCTGTGCGGCAAGGAACACGCGTACATGCCGGTCGTCGTCGAAGTCCTGTCGGACGAAGACTACGCGAAGTGGGTCACCGCGCAGAAGGCCAAGCTGGCCGGCGCCGCAGTCGATCCGAACAAGGTCTACACGATGGCCGAACTCGTCGCGCACGGCGAGGAAGTCTACAAGGCGAACTGCGCGGCCTGCCACCAGGTGAGCGGCAAGGGTCTCGGCGCATTCCCGGCCATGGACGGCAGCCCGATCGTGAACGGCCCGATCGCCGGCCACGTCGAGCGCGTGCTGCACGGCAAGGGCGCGATGCCGTCGTGGGCGTCGCTGTCGGATCTCGACATCGCTTCGGTCATCACGTACGAACGCAACTCGTGGGGCAACCACAAGAACGACCTGCTGCAGCCGAAGCAAGTGGCCGACGCGCGTAACGGCAAGATGCCGGAAGACACCGCAGGCGCCGCAGCACCGGCCGACGCGGCTTCGGCGCCGGCGCAAGCCGCGTCGGGCGCAGCCGAACAGCCGGCGGCAGCGTCGGCATCGGCCGCACTGTCGACGATCTACTTCGAAACGGGCAAGAGCGTGCTGCCGGCCGACGCGAAAGCGGCGATCGCCGCCGCGGCCGACTATGCGAAGGCACATCCGGACGCGAAGCTCGCGCTGTCGGGCTTTACCGACAAGACGGGCTCGGCCGACGCGAACGCCGAACTGGCGAAGCATCGCGCGCAAGCCGTGCGCGACGCGCTGAAGGCAGCAGGCGTGGCGGAAGACCACATTATTCTCAAAAAGCCGGAAACGATCACGGGCGGGGCGGACGCGAAGGAAGCCCGGCGTGTCGAGATCGGGCCGGCGGCTTGACGTGTCGCTGAGTTAGTCGACGTATTCGCATTAGGAGATTCTCATGTCTAGCATCGGGCACGACGTAGCCGCGGACCACGCGCACGACGACCACGCGCACGAAATGCCGCACGGCTGGCGGCGCTGGCTGTTCGCCACCAACCACAAGGACATCGGTACGCTGTATCTGCTGTTCTCGTTCATCATGTTCCTGTCGGGCGGCGTGATGGCCCTCGGCATCCGGGCCGAGCTGTTCGAGCCGGGCCTGCAGATCATGCGTCCGGAGTTCTTCAACGAACTCACGACGATGCACGGCCTGATCATGGTGTTCGGCGCGATCATGCCGGCGTTCGTCGGCTTCGCGAACTGGATGATTCCGCTGCAGATCGGCGCATCCGACATGGCGTTCGCGCGGATGAACAACTTCAGCTTCTGGCTGCTGCCGGTCGCTGCCGTGCTGCTGGTCGGTTCGTTCTTCGCGCCGGGCGGCGCGACGGCCGCCGGCTGGACGCTCTACGCGCCGCTGTCGACGCAGATGGGCCCGGGCATGGACTTCGCGATCTTCGCGGTGCACATCATGGGTGCGTCGTCGATCATGGGCGGGATCAACATCGTCGTGACGATCCTGAACATGCGCGCACCGGGCATGACGCTGATGAAGATGCCGATGTTCGCATGGACGTGGCTGATCACGGCGTACCTGCTGATCGCGGTGATGCCGGTTCTGGCGGGCGCGATCACGATGGTGCTGTTCGACCGTCACTTCGGCACGTCGTTCTTCAACGCGGCAGGCGGCGGCGACCCGGTGATGTACCAGCACATCTTCTGGTTCTTCGGCCACCCCGAGGTGTACATCATGATTCTGCCGGCGTTCGGGATCGTGTCGCAGGTGATCCCGGCGTTCGCACGCAAGACGCTGTTCGGCTATAGCTCGATGGTGTACGCGACGGCTTCGATCGCGATCCTGTCGTTCATGGTCTGGGCGCACCACATGTTCGCAACGGGCATGCCGGTCACCGGCCAGCTGTTCTTCATGTACGCGACGATGCTGATCGCGGTGCCGACGGGCGTGAAGGTGTTCAACTGGCTCGCGACGATGTGGCGCGGCTCGATGACCTTCGAAACCCCGATGCTGTTCGCGATCGGCTTCCTGTTCGTGTTCACGTTCGGCGGTCTCACGGGCCTGATGCTCGCGATGGCGCCGCTCGACATCCAGTATCACGGCACCTACTTCGTGGTGGCGCACTTCCACTACGTGCTGGTGGCCGGCTCGCTGTTCGCGCTGTTCTCGGGCTGGTACTACTGGGCGCCGAAGTGGACGGGCTGGATGTACAACGAGACGCGCGGCAAGATCCACTTCTGGTCGTCGATGATCTTCTTCAACCTGACGTTCTTCCCGATGCACTTCGTCGGTCTCGCCGGCATGCCGCGTCGTTATGCGGACTACCCGGCGCAGTTCACGGACTTCAACCAGGTCGCGACGATCGGCGCATTCGGCTTCGGCCTCGCGCAGGTGTACTTCCTGTTCGCGGTCGCGCTGCCGGCCTACCGTGGCGGCGGCGAGCTGGAAAAGGCGTCGGACAAGCCGTGGGACGGCGCGACGGGCCTCGAGTGGACGGTGCCGAGCCCGGCTCCCTTCCATACGTTCGAGCAACCGCCGCACGTCGAATAAGTTTCACCCTGCGCTCCGCCGTTGCCTGCCGCGCAGGCAGGCGCGGCGGGCGCGGAATTGAAATGTCAGCGAAGTTTCAGATGAACCGGAATCCACAACAAAGACGAACGCCCGAGCAGATCCGCGCGGGCAACAAGCGGCTCGGCCTCATCCTGCTCGTCATCGCCGCCGTTTTTTTTGTGGGTGTCGTGATCAAGCAGTGGTGGCTGTCCACTCACTGATGCAGCAACAGACGCAGTAGCGAGGAAGTTGTCGTATGTCGAAGCCGGAAGAGGGCGCCGTCGATCGCGCGTTCAATCGTTCGATGCTGGTGAAGCTCTTCGTCGTGGCCGGGCTGATGTTCGGTTTCGGCTTCGCGCTGATCCCGATGTACCGGGCGATCTGCCAGATCACCGGCATCAACAACCTGGTGCAGCGCGATGTGAGCGAGCGCGAGGTGAAGAATTCGCAGGTCGACACCAGCCGCACGGTGTCGGTCGAGTTCGATGCGAATGCGCGCGGCCCGCTCGGTTTCAAGCCGGAGCACAACAGCCTCGACGTGCATCCGGGTGAGCTGACGACGATCGTGTACGACGTGACGAACGGGCAGGGCAGGCCGGTCGTTGCACAGGCGATTCCGAGCTACGCGCCGAAGCAGGCGACGGAGTTCTTCAAGAAGATCGAGTGCTTTTGCTTTACGCAGCAGACGCTGGCCGCGAACGAATCGCGCAAGATGCCGGTGGTGTTCGTGATCGATCCGAAACTGCCGAAGGACGTGAAGACGATCACGCTGTCGTACACGTTCTTCGAGCTGAATACGCCGGCTACGCCGGCGCCGGCGCCGGGCAAGACCGCGGCGCAGGGCGCGGCGAAGCCGGACGCATGACGACGGAGGCGGGGCGATGACGGAGGTCAAGCGGGGCGGGTCGTTCGGTCAGGCGCTGAAGGCCGTGCTGTGGTCGTTCTTCGGGGTGCGCAAGCGGCGCGACCTGGAGGCCGACGCGACGCAGCTGAATCCGCTGCACGTGCTGATTGTCGCGTTGCTGGCGGCCGGTGTGTTCATCGGCGTGCTGATCCTGATCGTGCGTGCCGTCGTGGGTTGAGGCGCGCGGCCACGAAAGAATGCAGTGCGCGGCGCCACGGCGCCGCGTGCAGGAAAGAGCGGTGGCGGTCACGCCGCGCAAGAAATAAAGCCGGAGCGGTTTCCGGTACACAAATTGGACAGAAGTGGAGAATCAAGCATGAGCGGTCAAAACCAGACCCCGTACTATTTCGTGCCGCATCCGTCGCACCATCCGATCAGTGCGGCCATCGGCCTGCTGGTCATGCTCGGATCGGCGGCGCTGTGGATCAACGGTCACGACTGGGCGCCGTTTACGGCACTGCTCGGCCTGCTGTGGTTGCTCTTCACGCTGTATCACTGGTTCGGCGACGCGATCGCCGAGTCGGAAGGCGGTCATTACGGCAAGAACGTCGACAAGTCGTACCGCTGGAGCATGAGCTGGTTCATCTTCTCGGAAGTCATGTTCTTCGGCGCGTTCTTCGGCGCGCTGTTCTATGCACGTGAAATCGCGCTGCACCAGCTCGGCAGCCTCGACTACAAGCTGATCTGGCCGGATTTCTCCGCCGTGTGGCCGAACGAAGGCCCGGCAGCACTCGCCGGTCACTTCAAGACGATGGGCCCGTGGCCGATCCCGACGCTGAACACCGCGTTCCTGCTGTCGTCGGGCGTGACGCTGACGATCTCGCACCACGCGCTGCGTGACGACCATCGCAAGAAGGCGATCGCATGGCTGGCCGCGACGCTCGTGTTCGGTATCTGCTTCCTGTTCCTGCAGGGCTTCGAGTACTACCACGCGTACAACGAACTGAACCTGACGCTGAACTCGGGCGTGTACG
>Ga0209566_100389_pt1 | contig 35670 bp, 30 predicted proteins | sample Araplavi_mTSA_r2_2_FD_184287 | JGI IMG/M metagenome (GOLD analysis project Ga0209566, IMG submission 184287) | Arabidopsis root microbial communities from North Carolina, USA - plate scrape CL_Cvi_mTSA_r2 (SPAdes) (version 2) | ecosystem: Host-associated > Plants > Roots > Endosphere | place...
ATTCGGGGCGCGACCTGATGCTTGCGTTCACGGCGTTGGTGAATGGCGAGCGCGTTCAATGTCAGATCACCGCCGAGGCGCTGGAAGACCACTTCGGTGCGGCTTCGCCGCGCTTCGAGGACATGGTCGGTGCATTCGACCAGCACCGCGACCGTATCGAGGCGGCTGCACGGCGCCTGCTGTCGGAGACGCGCGCGCAATGCGTGACGCTGCGCAGCGGTTACGTCCGCTTCTACGAGGCCAACTGGCGCTGACGACACGACGCCCGTCTTGCTGCGCGCGTCGCCGAACGCCGCGCACGCGAAGACGTTGCCTTTCATGCGATGCCGTTCGGCGGGCCCGGGCGGCATTTTCGTATGCGGGCCGCACCGGATTGCTGCCGCGCCCGGCCGGCTGCTAGTGTGCCGGCACGACCCGGCATATCGATTCGTCAGGATCGCAGAGAAAATCATTCGAATCAGGCGTTGTAACTCGATCCGGCGAACCGGCTGGCGCTCGAGGCAACGGGCATCGCGGCGATCCGCAGCAACCGGCCCGATGCGGCGGTCGGGATCTTCGAGGGCATGAACCGCGCGTATCCCGACGACGCACACGTGATCGCCAACCTGGCGGTCGCCTATCGCCGCACCGGGCGGATCGATGACGCGATGCAGTTGTACCGCCGCGTCAAGACGCTGGATCCGCCGCTGGCGCAGCGGCTGTACGACGAGGAACTCAAGGGCGTCGCGACGCCGTGATGCACGCGGGCGGGCCCGCGCGACCCGCCCAACGAAAACGCCACCCGAAGGTGGCGTTCGTTCGTCGTGCATCGCGCCGAAGCGCGACCGTCACTCGCTGCCGAGATAGAAGAAGCGGAACAGGAACACGGCCGCGATGATCCACACGATCGGCTTGACCGAGCGGGCCTGGCCCGTCAGCAGCTTGAGGCCGCCGTAAGCGATGAAGCCGAACGCGACGCCGTTCGCGATCGAGTACGTGAACGGCATCAGCAGCGCGGTGAGCGCGGCCGGCACGGCTTCCGTTGCATCGTCCCACGGCACCTCGACCATCTCGCGCAGCATCAGGCACGACACGTACAGCAGTGCCGGTGCCGTCGCATATGCCGGCACGACGCCGGCGAGCGGTGCGATGAACAGGCACGCGAGGAACAGCACCGCGACGGTGATGGCCGTCACGCCCGTGCGGCCGCCGGCCTGCACGCCCGATGCGCTTTCGATATACGCGGTGGTCGACGACGTGCCGAGCACCGAGCCCGCGACGATCGCCGTGCTGTCGGCGAGCAGCGCCTTGTTCAGGCGGTTCATCTTGCCTTCGACGAGCAGGCCCGCGCGGTTCGCGACGCCCATCAGCGTGCCGGTCGCATCGAACAGCTCGACGAGGAAGAACACGAGGATCACGTTGATGATGCCGGTCGACAGCGCGGCGCCGATGTCGAGCTTGAACAGCGTCGCATCGATCGACGGCGGCGCGGAGAACACGCCGTGGAACTGGTTGCCGCCGAAGAAGAACGACAGGATCGTCACGCCGATGATGCCGATCAGGATCGCGCCGCGCACGCGCAGGTGGTCGAGCGTGACGATCGTGAAGAAGCCGATGATCGCGAGGATCGTCGTGGGCTTGTGCAGGTCGCCGAGCGTGACGAGCGTGGCCGGGTTGCCGACGATCACGCCCGAGGTTTTCAGCGAGATGATGCCGAGGAACAGGCCGATACCCGCGGTGATCGAGATCCGCAGCGATTTCGGAATGCCGTTGACGATCGCTTCGCGCACGCGGAACAGCGTGACGAGCAGGAACAGGCAGCCGGAGATGAACACCGCGCCCAGCGCGGCCTGCCACGTGAAGCCCATCCCCTTGACGACCGTGTACGCGAAATACGCGTTCAGGCCCATGCCGGGCGCGCATGCGATCGGGTAGTTCGCGTACAGCCCCATGATGATCGATGCCAGCGCCGCGACGAGGCAGGTCGCGACGAACACGGATTCCTTCGGCATGCCGGCGTCGCCGAGGATCGCGGGGTTGACGAAGATGATGTAGGCCATCGTCAGGAACGTGGTGACGCCCGCGAGTATTTCGGTGCGGAAGTCGGTGCCGGCTTCAGCGAAGCCGAAATACCGCTTGATGGATTCCATGAAGGCGTTTCTCCGGTCGGGTTGTCGTGTTGCTTGTTGTGCCGAATTGTTGTACAGGCAGCGGACGGCGGGCTTAATGTAACCAGCCACTATTGCCCGGCTATCGGCGGATTGTAATAGCGCGGATAGCTCGGACGATATAGTTGGGGGCACGATCGCAAGATCGGTCGGCTGCCCGCGCGCGAACGGTCTGGCAGCCCGGCCGCGCGGCGAAGGCGCGCATTTTACCGGTTCGGGTGGAACGAACCGGAAGAAATGGCGGAAACGGGAGCAAGGCAAGGAGGCGAGGCAAGCGAACGGAGCCGGCCGATGCGCGCGCAACAACGTGCGAAGCGAGTGCAAACCGGACGTGCAAGCGGACGCACAAAGCGGCGCGCGGTGTGGCGCGCGTGGCGGGTGCGGGATGACATCCGGCTGAAACGGAGCGCCCGCATGCTGCACGAACGTGGGGCAGGCAGCACGTGCGCGGCCGGTGCAGAGGCCCGGCAGCGGCGTGCAGCCGCCATTCTTCAGTCCAGGCGGTTGCCGATATCGGGCTATCGTGCGCCGAAGCCGTCCCGCCCGCAACTGTCATTTCGTGATGCGGGGGCGACTGTGGTTTCTGTGTAAAAGATTGCAAGACCCCATCGCATAAACCGGCAAGTCTTTCTAGGATAGATACACCGCGCATGCACACGCCGGCCGGTAATTGCCGACGCGGGGGAGTCGCAGTCCGTGCAGGCCGGGCGGTGAAGTGCGGTCAAGGCCGTTGCGCGTTCGGGCAGGCACGGCCGATTGCGATTGCCCGATGCGGGTTCGTCCGTAATCACGGAGGTCAGCATGTTGAACTGGATCAGCCGTTGGGCGATGCGACACGCCCCCACGCCGGAAAAAACCGCTGCGTCGATGCTCGTGACGGCGCGCATGGAACTGTTCGCTGCCGAACAGCGCGTCATCGACGCGAAATTACAAGCGGATTACTGGCGCACACGTGTGTCATTCCTCGAGGAGGTGCAGAAGCAGGGCATCGATCCGTGGGTGACCTCGCAGGCAGCGCAACGCCCCGACATCGATTCCACTCCCCGCAGCACGGGCCCGCGTCTCGCCGCCAGCACCTGATGCATCAGCTGCATCGCGGCGCGCGATCGCTCGCGGCACGCACCGGCGTGCCGCGTCATTCGATGCGCACCCGCGGCGCCTCATGCCGCGGGTGCGTCTGTTTTCGGTCGCGGCCGTTCCGCGTCTCGCGGGCCTGACGGCACGTCGCTCATCCGCTCCTTCCCGCTATCCCGAAGAGCAAACGTTGCACTTGCGCGAGCGTGCGCCTGAAGCGCTCGCCGCGACGCACGTACGCGGTCGTGAGCGTCGCTTCGGCCGGCCGGTCGGCAACGGTGCCGAGCCAGATGCGTTCGCCGCGTGCGATGCGCAGCACGTCGCCGGGCTGCACCCAGCAATCGTCGACGCTCGGCGGGCGCGTGACCCACAGCGCCGCGCCATGCGTGCGGAGCTCCGCGTCCCGCGGCGCACGCCAGGTCATCGTCGTGCGCGGCGCGACCGCGAAACGGATCACGACAGTCGGTAACGCGATCGTGCCGGCGTGGCGCCGATCGGGACGGTCAAACAGCGGGCTTGCCTGGTCCATCGTCTTCTCCAGTGATTGAGCCGAATGGATGACGCGCACCAGAACAAAAAGGCCTCATCCGTTTCCGGCGAGGCCTTGTGTGACATGCGGTACTGCCCGATTGCTAACGCACAAGCGCCTCCCGTGAACCATTCTTTCGAATGTTCATCGATCGATGAATCGAGGCGGAGACGAGCGTGTACGTAGGCATGCGAACGAGTTTGTCTTCGTGGAACGGCGTTGTCAACGACAATTTTCGAGATAGTGCAGGGGATGCGTCGGCGGCTGCGCGCGAGTGGCCGCGTACCCGGATCGCATGCGTCGCGACGCGTTCGTCATGAGCGACTTCGACATCGTTCGCGCAACAGGCTGCGCATTCGTACAAGCGCACGCGCGAGCCATGCACTGTGTCCCGTCGCGTACGCGGTCGTGATCGATGCCTCGGCCGGACGGGTGTCGTCGGTGCTCATCCAGATGCGATCGCCGCGCCGCACGCGCAGCACGTCGCCGGTTCGTATCCAGTAATCGTCGACGCTGCCCAGCCGCGTGACCCACAGCGTCGCGTCGTGCACGCGAATCTCTGCATCGTTTTGCGCGCGCCACGCCAGCGTCTTGCGCGGCGCGACCGTGAACTGGATCACGACCCGCGGCAACGCGATCGCATCGGTGCGGCACCGATCGGGGCAGACAACCAGCCGGCTTGCTTGGTCCATCGTCATCTCCATCCGTTGAGCCGGGCGGGATGACGCGCACCAAAACAAAAAGGCCCCATCCGTTTCCGGCGAGGCCTTGTGACATGCGCAACTGAATCTCGATGCTAACGCACAAGCGCCTCCAGTGATCGCCACGGATGGGCGTTCACTCGGTTTTCATGCGCGATGGCGGCGGGCTTGAGCATAAGCATGCGAACGAGTGTGTCGTGGCAGCGCATCAATGTCAACGGAAATTTCGAGATGCGTGACGGTTAAGCGTCGCGTTGCGCGAGGCCGTTCACGAGCAGCTCGGACAGCAGGCCCGTCATCCCTTCCGGGTGCGTGGCCGCGCGCGCCTTCAGCTGTTCGACGAGTTCGGCGTTGAGCTTGCATGCGAACGGCACGAGGCCCTGTTCCTGGTCGAGCTTGCGCTGCGCGCGGCGGTCGAGCTTGACGGCTTCTTCGGCACCCTTGCCGAAACGCGCGGAGCTCGACTGCTTCATCGCGTGCGTCAGCTTGAGCGCCTTGTTCTTTTCGAGATCGGTTTTCTTCATGGCCATCGCGGCACCTCCGGGAAATTGAAGCCGCGATTGTACGCATTTCGGCGGGCGCCGCCCGTGGAGCCGGCAAGAAACCCGGTCAGGCGCCCTTCGTCGTGCCCCAGTTGCCGCCGTGCGCGGCCGCCTGTGCGGCCGGCGAGCGGGCGAGGTAGGCGAGCGCCTGTTCGGTCGAGCCTTCGTGATGCGGCGTATAGCCGGGCTTGAAATAGCGCAGCGCCGCGCCGATCACCTTCCAGAACGACGGCAGGTGCCCGCGCCGCGAGCCTTGCCACCACGCGAGCACGAAACCCGGGTAGCGGCCGGCGTCCGGGTCGCGCCGGTACATGAATTTCGCGCCCGTCGTGATGTAGTAGAGCAGCAGCAGGATCACGAACGCCATGTGCACGCAGCGCTCCGGATAGGTGCCGCCCATGTGCCGGTAGATGTCGAATGCGACCGTGCGGTGCTCGACCTCTTCCGCGCCGTGCCAGCGCAGCAGGTCGACCATCGTCGGGTCGGCTTTCCCCTCGTCGAGCCCGTGCGCGTTGAGCACCCAGTTGCCGAGATAACCGAAGAAATGCTCGAGCGACGCGATCACCGCGAGCTGCTGCCGCAGCCAGAAACGCGTGTGGCCGATCTTCAGCCCGAGCGGCTGTTCGCCGAGCACGCGCGTGAACAGCCGGTTGAGCTTTTGCGTGAACGGCTTCGTGTCGATCCCGTGCCGGTCGTAGTAGTGCTTCAGCACGCCGCCGTGCGAACGCGAGTGCACGGCCTCCTGCCGCAGGAAGCCTTCGGCCTCGTCGCGCAGGCGCGCGTCGGTGATCAGCGGCAAGGCCTTGTTGTACACGCGGCAGAACCACAGCTCGCCTTCCGGGAACAGCAGGTTCAGCGTGTTGATGATGTGCGTGCTGCCCGGGTCGTTCGGCACCCAGGTGACCGGCGTGTCGCTGAAGTCGAACTTCACGTGCCGGGCCTTGATCTTGTGATAGTCGGCGGTATCGGTCATCTTTGTCTCCCAGTGCGGCGTCGTGCGCCGTCAATGCGATGCCATGCTGACGCGGGCGATCATCCGGCCGAGCCACGGCATGAAGCGGCCGACGAAACGCATGGCATGCGCCTCGCCGCCGACGGCGACGACGGGACGGTTGTGCAGCACGCCGTCGACCATCGCCTGCGCGACGGTTTCGGGTTTCAGGCCGCGCATCTGGTACAGCTTCGTCGCGCGCTTGCGCAGCCGCGCTTCGTCCTGTGCATTGGCGCCCGCGTATTGCGTCGACGCCATGATTCCGGTCTCCGCGAAGCCGGGGCACACGGCCGTCACGCCGATGCCCTTTTCCGCGAGCTCCGCGCGCATGCATTCGCTGAGCATCAGCACGGCGGCCTTCGTCGTCGCATACGCGGGCAGGTCGCGCGACGGCCCGAACGCGGCGGCCGACGCGGTGTTGACGATGTGCCCGCCGGTGCCGCGCGCGGCCATCTGCTGCGCGAACAGCCGCGAGCCGTGGATCACGCCCCACAGGTTCACGTGCAGGATGCGCTCCCAGTGCCGCGTGCTCGTGTCGAGGATGCCGCCGGCCATGCCGATGCCGGCGTTGTTGATCACCACGTCGGCGCCGCCGAGTTCGTCGCCGACCCACGTCGCCAGCGCTTCCATTTCGTCGGCGGACCCGACGTCGACGCGTTTCGCGTGGGCCTGCGCGCCGGTCAGCCCGATCAGCAGCGCGGTGCGTTCGGCGCTCGCGAGATCGATGTCGCACGCGACGATCGTCGCGCCTTCGCGCGCGAACGCGAGCGCCGCGCAGCGGCCGATGCCGCTGCCGGCGCCGGTGACCACCGCGACCTTGCCGCTGAAGCGGCCGCTCGTTGCACGGCGGCGCGCGTTCGCGAGCGCGGGCGGCTCGTTGCCCGATTCGACCGCGTCGATCAGTTGCCCGGCCAGATCCGCGAAGCGCGCCGGATCGGCGAGCGGCAGCCAGTGGCCGGCCGCGACCTCGCGGCGGTAATACTGCGGCACCCAGCGCGACAGGTTCTCGGACAGCGCGGGGCTCACGTACTTGTCGCCGAGCGGCACGATCGTCTGCACCGGTGCATGCGCATGGCGTTCGCGCGGCGCGAACAGGCAGCGGATGAAGTTCGCGCGATAGAGGCGCACGCCGCGCGCGCCGTCGTCGGCTTGCGTCGGGCGCGGCGCGACGGGCGTTTTCTCGAGCCGGCGCAGCAGGCGCGGCCACGCGCGGCCAAGCCACAGCCGCCAGCCGAGCTCCGGGATGAACGGCAGGTGGAACAGGTACACGTACCACGAGCGCACGAGCTGGCCGCCGAGCTTGGCGAGCGACGCGGGCGTGGGGTGCAGCACGCGTTCGCGCAGCCAGAAGCCGACATGGTCGAGGCACGGCCCCGAGCACGACGTGTATGACGCGATGCGACCGGAAAGGCGCGGATCGGTGACGAATTCCCAGCCCTGGATCGAGCCCCAGTCGTGCGCGACCAGATGTACGGCGCGACCGGGGCAGAGCGCGTCGATCACCGCGACGAAATCGTCGGTCAGCTTCGCGAGGTGGTAGTCGGCCGTGCGCTGCGGCACGCCGGACAGGCCCGCGCTGCGCACGTCGTACGCGATCACGTAGTGCTTGCGCGCAAGCAGCGGCGCGACGTGCTGCCAGACGCTGCTGTCGTCGGGATAACCGTGCACGAGCACGACAGGCGAGCGGGCCGGGTCGCCCCAGGTCCTGACCGCGAGCGTCAGGTCGCCGGAGGCGACCGCCGTTTCGCCATGAACCGATTCGAACAGGGCCAGCGGCGCTTCGTCGGAAAGAGGCTGCATCGTGAGTCCGTCGTTCAGGGAGTGGGGAGAAAGGCGGGTTCGCGTCAGGCGGCGGCCGGCACGGTCGCGACGGCCTGCGCACGCTCGGCCAGGCGGCGCTGCCAGCGGCGCACGTGCGGCAGGTCGTCGTCGAGCCAGTACGCGTCGTCTTCGGTGATCACGAGCAGTTCTTCGAATTTCGCACCGACGCCGGCGAAGCCGAGATGCGGCTCGACGGCCCACAGGCCCGGCACGGGCGCATGCTCGGAGCGGCGGTCGATCGACCACAGCGGCGACCAGCCTTGCTGTTTCGCCGCGCGCCCCTGGTCGAGCAGCAGGTTGCGCGTCGCGTTCAGCCCGAAGCGCGCGACGAAGCGCGGCTTCGACAGCTTGTGGATCTTCGCGACGCGATGCGCGAGCACCTTGAACGGATAGGCCTTGTGGCGCGGCTCGACGCCCTGGCGGCGGCACAGCGCGTCGACTTCCTGCGCGACCTCGGCCATCGGCCGGCGCGCCTTCACGAGCCGCACGATCAGGTCGCGATGGTCCATCAGGTCGTCCTGCAACTGCTCGAGGATCGGGTTCTGGCCGAGGCAATGCGCGTAGCCGACGTCGGCCACGATGCCGTCGAGCACCGGCGCGACGTCGAGGATCACCGGCATGTCGGTTTCGAGCTGCCGGTTGCTCGGGAAGAACGCGAGATTGAAGCCGCCCATGTGCTTGAGGCCCGAGAAGCCCTGGAAGGCGGTGCGGTCGCCGAACCACGCGAACGGCTTGTGCAGCCAGTCCTGCACGCCGTTGTCCTGCAGCCATTCGGTCAGGAGGCGCGCGGCTTCCTTTTCGGTGATGCCGGGGTAGAGCATCGCGCCGACGGTCTCGACACAGCGGTAGGCAAGCTGCTGGACCGCGCGGAATTGCGGCAGCTCGTCGAGGTGGACTTCCGGCAGCGAGTGGTCGGCCATGATGCGTCTCCAAGGGGGCGCTGATCCGGAATCCGTCCGCCGGCGTCGCCGTCACGGGTTATTCAGTCAGCATTTAATGTGTCATTGATCAATGTAACGATCATAGACGGTTCCGCGTGCCGGGACGTGAGGATTTGTCCTAATGGCAGGGGGAAATGGAGGGGAGCCTCTAGGTTTCCGGACGATGTCGCGAGCGGGTGCGTCGCCGGCCCGGACGGCCGTGTTCGATCGTTTCGTGATGCCCGGCATGTCGCGCCGGATCAACTCGCCGTCGTGTCGCGGCGTGACGCTGTCAAATTGCCGAAATAATTTCGACACATCATTCGCCCCCGATTCGAAGCCGTCCCGGATTCGCGGTGGCGATGACCCGCCAGTGCGCCGCACGGGGCAGTGAACGGAACCGATTCGACATTTCCACGGAGAGACCATGCAACGCCGCCAGTTCATGAACACCCTTGCCGCGGCGACCGCTGCGACGTCGCTGATGCTCAAGGCCGGCACCGCCGACGCAAAGAGCGCCACCGCGCCGGACGCGCTGGACCCGGGCCGCTGGTCGCCGTTCAACGCCGCGCGCCTGCAGGCGGTGCTCGACCAGCATGGCGTCGCGAGCGCGCGCTACGACGAAAAGCGCCGCCCGTACGCGGTGTTCGACTGGGACAACACGTGCATCATGAACGACTGCGAAGAGGCGTTGCTGATGTACCAGATCAACCATCTGCAATACAAGCTGACACCGGACGAATTCGTCGGCGTGATGTGGAAGGACGTGCCGAAGGGCGCGTTCATGAAGGACTACACGACCGTCGACGGCAAGCCGGTGACGATGGAGGATCTCGCCGCCGACGTCGAATCCGACTACCGCTGGCTCTACGCGAACTACAAGGGTTTCGGCGGCAGCAAGAGCCTCGACGAGATTCGCGAGACCGACCAGTTCAAGGATTTCCGCGCGAAGCTGTACTTCATGTACGACGCGATCTGCGACACGCACCCGCTCGAAGTCGGCTACAAGTGGATCATCTATTTCTACAAGAACATGACGACCGCCGAGCTGCAGGCGATGGCGGAAGCGTCGGACAACTACGGGATCGGCGACGCGCTGCGCAAGGTTCGCTACGAGAGCCCGAAGACGCTGCCGGGCAAGGCCGGTGTCGTGGCCGATACGCATTTCCACGGCATTCGCATCCATGAGGAAATCCGCGCGGTGATGCACACGCTGCGCGCGAACGGCATCGACGTATACGTGAGCACCGCGTCGCTCGACGATGTGGTGCGCGTGTTCGCCGGCAATCCGAACTACGGTTACGGCGTGCCGCCGGAGAACGTGATCGGCCTGCGCCTCGACATGCAGGACGGCAAGTACACGAGCACCTATCCGGCCGGCTGGCATTTCAACTGGGGGCCCGGCAAGACGGTGGGCATCCGTAACGTACTCGTATCGAAGAAGGGCTACGGCCCGCTGCTGGTGTTCGGCGACAGCGACGGCGACGCGTGGATGCTGCGCGACTTCAAGGACACCGCGGCCGGCGTGATCGTCAACCGGATGAAGAAGGGCGAGATCGGCGCGGACAGCAAGCTCGCGGCCGGGCAGATCGGCCAGCCGGATGCGCGCTTCCTGCTGCAGGGCCGCGACGAGCACACGGGCCTGATGATTCCCGACGAGAAGTCGATCAAGTACGGCAAGAGCGAGCGCAAGCTGCTCGCCTGATGTATGCCGGATGCCGGGCCGTGGCGGCCCGGTGTCCGGCGGGATCGACGGCGGCGCGTCGCGCGGGCCGGAACTCGCGCGTCTCAGCGCTCGCGCGGCGTACCCAACCGATCCAGCAACGCCCCCAGCAGATCGATCGGCAGCGGAAACACGATCGTCGAGTTCTTGTCCGCCGCGATCGTCGTCAGCGTCTGCAGGTAGCGCAGTTGCATCGCCTGCGGCTGCAGTGCGAGCCGCTGCGCGGCCTGCAGCAGCTTCTCCGATGCCTGCAGTTCGCCTTCCGCATGAATCACCTTCGCGCGCCGTTCGCGCTCGGCCTCGGCCTGTCGCGCGATCGCGCGGATCATCGTCTCGTTCAGGTCGACGTGCTTGATCTCGACGGTCGATACCTTGATCCCCCATGCATCGGTCTGCGCATCGAGCGTCTTCTGGATGTCGGCGTTCAGCTGTTCGCGCTCGGCCAGCAGCGCATCGAGCTCGTGCTTGCCGAGCACCGAACGCAGCGTCGTCTGCGAGAGCTGGCTCGTCGCGTCGAAGAAGCGCGCGACCTGGATCACGGCCTTCTCCGGATCGACGACGCGGAAATACACGACCGCATTCACCTTCACCGACACGTTGTCGCGCGTGATCACGTCCTGCGGCGGCACGTCGAACACGACGGTGCGCAGGTCGATCCGCACGACTTGCTGAATGATCGGGATGATCAGCACGAGCCCCGGCCCCTTCACTTTCCAGAACCGGCCGAGCATGAACACGACGCCGCGCTCGTACTCGCGGAAGATGCGGATCGACGACGCAACGAGCACCACGGCGAAGACGATCAGGACGCTGCTGAAGCCGAATGTGTAGCCGATCATGTTGGTTCACCTTGATGTTGTTGTTCCTGCGCCGGCACGTCGTACAGCGGCGCGACGGTGAGCATCAGCCCCTGGCGGCCGGTGACGCGTACGCGGCAGCCGGCTGCGAGCGGCACGCTGCTCGCGACGCGCCAGCGCTCGCCACGCACGCGCGCCCAGCCCGCGGCCGATGGAGCGGTGCCGGCCGCGCCGTGCGGCTGGTCGGCGCGCAGGCCGTCGTCGAGCACCTCGCCGATGCTGCCGACCATCGCCTCGGCACCCGTCACGACCGGGCGCCGCCGCGCGCGCAGCGCGACGCTCGACACGCCCGCGACGAGCAGCCCGCCGCCGAGCGCCAGGCTCGCGATCACGGGCCACGGAATCCCGTAGCCGGGCACGTCGGTGTCGATCAGCATCAGCGCGCCGATCGTGAACGACACGATCCCGCCGAAACCGAGCACGCCGAAGGTCGGCAGGAACGCCTCGGCGACCAGGCAGCCGAGGCCGAGCAGCACGAGGCCGAGGCCCGCATAGCTGATCGGCAGCAACTGCATCGCGAACAGCCCGACCAGCAGGCAGATCGTGCCGGCGACGCCCGGCAGCACGAAGCCGGGGTTCGCGAACTCGAAGAAGAGGCCGTAGATGCCGATCGTCAGCAGGATCAGCGCGACGTTCGGATCGGCGATGATCGCGAGGAAGCGGCTGCGCCAGTCGGGTTCGACGATGACGAGCGGCGCGTGTGTGGTCGCGAGCTTCACCGTGCCGGCGGTGGTCGTCGCGGTATGGCCGTCGAGCTGGCGCGCGAGGTCGGCCGGATCTTGCGCGATCAGGTCGACGACGTGCTGCGCGCGCGCCTCGCTGGCCGACAGGCTGACGGCTTCGCGCACCGCGCGCTCGCCCCATTCGGCGTTGCGCCCGCGCAGCTGCGCGAGGCCGCGGATGTAGGCGGACGCGTCCTGCATCGCCTTGCGGATCTCGGTCGATTGCGTGTCGGTCGGCAATGCGGCCTGCGTGGCGGCCTCGGACGCACCGGATGCCCCTGACGCGCCTGGGGTTCCGGCCGGCGGGCGCGGTGCGGCGGGGTTCGCACCCGGCGGCGCGGCGCCGCCGATGCCGAACTGCACCGGCGACGCCGCGCCGAGATTGGTGCCGGGCGCCATCGCTGCGAAGTGGCTGGCATAGACGATGTAGGTGCCCGCGCTGGCGGCCCGCGCGCCGCCGGGCGCGACGAACGCGGCGACCGGCACGGGCGAGCCGAGGATGGCCTTGATGATCTGCCGCATCGACGTGTCGAGGCCGCCGGGCGTGTCGAGCTGCAGGATCGCGAGCGGCGCGTGCTGGCGTGCCGCACGGTCGAGCGAGCGCACGATGAAATCGGCGCTGGCGGGCCCGATCGCGCCGTTGATCGGGATCACGATGACCGGGCGGGCGGCGGCGGGTGCGGCGGGTGTGTCGGCGGACGGCGGCGCGGCGACCGCGGCACACACGACGAGCAGCGCCGCGAACAGCGCGGCGCGCGCGACCCGCGCGGACAGCGGGTGACGAGGGTGGCCGCCGGGCGTGGCAGGCACCGGCGACGGCCCGTGACGGTGAACGTGCATCGGGGCGTCCGGGCGGCGCGTGGCCGTGCGCCATCCGGCTTGCGGAAAGGGCGTGGGCCCGATGCTTAAAGATTAGGCGGTTTCGGCGGAAAGCGCGAAGCGAGCGCCGTGCCGGCCGGCCTTAGCTCGCGCCGCCGCCGCGCGCGAGCACTTCGTCGCGATAGTCGGCCGGGCTGCGCCCGCTCCATTTGCGGAACGCGCGGTAGAACGCGCTCGGTTCCGCGAAACCGGTTGCAGCCGCGACGTCGGCGATCGTGCGCGCGGGGTCGGCCAGCGCCTCGAACGCGAGGTCGCGCCGCAGCGTGTCCTTGATCGACTGGTACGCGTGGCCTTCCTGGTGCAGCTTGCGGCGCAGCGTGGCCTCGGCCACGTGCAGCCGCGCGGCCATCCCGCCCGCGCCCGGCCACGCGGCGGGCGGCATCCCGCGCAGCACCGCGCGCACGCGCTGCGCGAGTGCGTTCGGGTTGCGGTACTTGACGATGAAGCTCGCCGGCGCGTTGCGCAGGAACGTCTTCAGCGTCTTCGCGTTCTGCACGACCGGCAGCGTCGCGAATTCGGGATCGAAATCGACATACGAATCGGGTTCGTTGAAACGCATGTCGTCGCAGAACATCGACGGATATTCATGGTCGGCGGGCGGCGTGTCGCAGCGGAAGCTCGCATGCAGCAGCGGGATGCGCCGCCCGATCAGCCAGCAGGTCAGCCCGTAGACGATGATGAAATAGGTCGCGTACGTGAACATCGCCGGCGTCGCACCGTTGTTGCGGTGCACGAAGCGCAGCCGCACGCGCTGCGGGTTCGCGTCGAGTTCGGCGTGCAGGTCGTCGAGCACGCAGTGCATGAAATTCACCGCGCGCGCCATCGCGTGCAGGCCGTCGCGCGCGGTCAGCGCCGCCTGGCTCATCGCGATGAAACTGCCGCTGCGCATCGGGTGGCGATCCTGCCCGAAAAACTCGTCGTCAAGCGTGCGCGCGATCGCGTTCCACAGTGCGCCATATTGTTGCGCGGACACGCGTGCGCGCGGCTGCCCGAGCAGCGCCGGGGCGATGCCGGCCTGCGCGAGCAGCGGTTCGGCCGCGACGCCGCGCCGGGTCGCGAGCGCGACGCTGTAAGCGACGAGGCTGATCGCGACGGTTCCCTTGTCTTCCTGCTTCATCCGTGCCGCCGGTGTGGCAAAAACGCTCAGTGTAAATGAGCGGCGCGAGCATCGAACAGTCGCGCGTGCTTGCCTACACTTGTTGCATCGAAACGCAAGGACGGTCGCGCCCGGCGGCCGCGGGAGACAGCAGCACCATGGACGAGCTTTACACCGAAGACCAGCGGATGATCCGCGACGCCGCACGCGCCTTTGCCACCGAGATGCTGGCGCCGAACGCGGCGCAGTGGGACCACGATGCGCACCTGCCCGACGCCATCGTCGCGCAGCTCGGCGAACTCGGCCTGCTCGGGATGATCGTGCCGCAGGAGCTGGGCGGCTCGTATACGGACTACGTAGCCTACGCGCTGGCGATGGAAGAAGTCGCCGCCGGCGACGCCGCGTGCGCGACGATGATGAGCGTGCACAACTCGGTCGGCTGCGGGCCGATCCTCGGTTTCGGCACGCCCGCGCAGAAAGATCGCTGGCTGGCCGACATGGCGGCGGGCCGCGTGATCGGCGCATTCTGCCTGACCGAGCCGCAGGCCGGCTCCGAGGCGAACAACCTGCGCACGCGCGCGGAACTGCGCGACGGCAAATGGGTGCTGAACGGCGCGAAGCAGTTCGTGACCAACGGCCAGCGCGCCGGGGTGGCGATCGTTTTTGCCATGACGGACCCGGAAGCCGGCAAGCGCGGCATCTCCGCGTTCCTGGTGCCGACCGACACGCCGGGCTTCATCGTCGGCAAGCCCGAGAAGAAGATGGGCATCCGTGCATCGGATACGTGCCCGATCACGTTCGAGAACTGCGCGATTCCGGAAGAAAACCTGCTCGGCAATCGCGGCGAAGGGTTGAAGATCGCTTTGTCGAATCTCGAGGGCGGCCGCATCGGCATCGCCGCGCAGGCACTCGGCATCGCGCGCGCCGCGTTCGACAAGGCGCGTCGTTATGCGGGCGAGCGCGTGCAGTTCGGCAAGCCGATCGCCGAGCATCAGGCGATCCAGCAGAAGCTCGCCGACATGGCCGTGCAGATCAACGCCGCGCGCCTGCTCGTGCATCACGCGGCGAAGCTGCGCACGGCCGGCTTGCCGTGCCTGTCGGAAGCGTCGCAGGCGAAGCTGTTCGCGTCGGAGATGGCCGAGCGCGTGTGTTCGGACGCGATCCAGATCCACGGCGGCTACGGCTACCTGGTCGATTACGAAGTCGAGCGCCACTATCGTGACGCGCGCATCACGCAGATTTACGAAGGCACCAGCGAAGTGCAGCGGATGGTGATCGCGCGGCAGCTTTGAGCCGCGACATTCCGCGTCGAAAGGAAGCATCGCGCAGGGCACGAGGGCAGTGCGGTGAACGCGGCACGCAACGACGTGACCGTGCACCGCGACAGAGGAGACCGGGCATGCGCTGCAGCCATGTTGCCGGTTCACCGCGAGGCATGGGACGAGGGTAAGTGTTGAAGCGTCAACTCTCGTCGACCGCGCAAGGCATGGGACGAGAGTAAGCGCTAAAGCGCTAACTCTCGTCGACCGCGCAAGGCATGGGACGAGAGTAAGCGCTAAAGCGCTAACTCTCGTCGACAGGAGACAAAACGATGACGGTACAGGCATTCCTGAACGCACGCGATTTTCTGCTGCGCCATCGCACCGACTACGAAACCGCGTACCGCGATTTCGAATGGCCGGTGCTCGACGCGTTCAACTGGGCGCTCGACTACTTCGACCCGATGGCGCGCGGCAACGACCAGCCCGCGCTGTGGATCGTCGACGCGGCCACCGGAACGGGCGATCCGTATTCGTTCGCGCAGATGTCCGAGCGTTCGTCGCGGATCGCGAACTGGCTGCGCTCGATCGGCGTCGTCCGCGGCGATCGCATCCTGCTGATGCTGCCGAACCGTGTCGAGCTCTGGGACGCGATGCTCGCCGCGATGAAGCTGGGCGCGATCGTCCTGCCCGCCACCACGCAACTGTCGCCCGACGACGTGCGCGATCGCGTGCAGATCGGCGGCGCGAAATACGCGATCGTCGACGAGAACGAAACCGCGAAATTCGACCAGCCCGGCCTCGGCCTCGCGCAGAAGATCGTCGCCGGCGCGCCGCGCGCGGGCTGGCTCGCGATGAACGACGGTTATGCGGCGAGCGCCGAATTCGAGCCGGACGCCGTCACGCACGCGAACGATCCGATGCTGCTCTACTTCACGTCGGGCACGACGTCGAAGCCGAAACTCGTCGAGCATACGCACCGCACCTATCCGGTCGGGCACCTGTCGACGATGTACTGGGTCGGCCTGCAGCCGGGCGACATCCACTGGAACATCAGCTCGCCGGGCTGGGCGAAGCACGCGTGGAGCTGCTTCTTCGCGCCGTGGAACGCGCAGGCCTGCGTGTTCGCATTCAACTACGCGCGCTTCGAGCCGAAGGTGGTGCTCGATGCGCTCGTCAAATACCAGGTGACGACGCTGTGCGCGCCGCCGACCGTGTGGCGCATGCTCGTGCAGCAGCCGCTCGCGTCGTTCGACGTGAAGCTGCGCGAGATCGTCGGCGCGGGCGAGCCGCTGAATCCCGAGATCATCGAGCGCGTGAAGAAGGCGTGGGGCATCGCGATTCGCGACGGTTACGGCCAGACCGAGACGACCTGCCTGATCGGCAACTCGCCGGGTCAGCCGGTGGTCGCGGGCTCGATGGGCCGGCCGCTGCCCGGCTACCGCATTACGCTGCTCGACCCGGACGGCGCGCCCGTGACCGAAGGCGAGGTCGCGCTGCCGATCGGCGCCGACGTCACGCGCCCGGTGGGCCTGATGAAAGGCTATGCGAACAACCCCGATGCAACCGCCCACGCGATGCGCGACGGCCACTACCGCACGTCGGACATCGCGATGCGCGGCGACGACGGTTACTACGTCTACATCGGCCGCGCGGACGACGTGTTCAAGTCGTCCGACTACCGGCTGAGCCCGTTCGAGCTGGAAAGCGTGCTGATCGAGCATCCGGCGATCGCCGAGGCGGCCGTCGTGCCGAGCCCCGACCCCGTGCGGCTGTCGGTGCCGAAGACCTTCATCACGCTGCGGCAGGGCTACGAGGAAAGCCCCGCGCTCGCGCTGGAGATCTTCCGTTTCTCGCGCGAGAAGCTCGCGCCGTACAAGCGCATCCGCCGACTGCAGTTCGCCGATCTGCCGAAGACGATCTCGGGGAAGATCCGCCGCGTCGAGCTGCGCCGCCGCGAGATCGAGCGCGGCGACGACGCGAGCGCGCGCATGCCCGGCGAATACTGGGAAGAAGATTTTGCTGCCGAACTGAAATGACGTGACCGCGGGCCGCGCGCCGCCTGTCGCGGCCGCCGCCCGCAGCCGAATTGAACCGGCCGCGCGGCGATATCGCGCTTCGCGGCCCTCTGCAAGGAGAAGGGATCGATGAACGCGAATCCGACGCCCCGGACGGGGCAAGACGTGCCGACGGTCAAGCTGCTGATCGACGGCGCTTTCGTCGAGTCCGCCACGAAAGAGTGGCGCGACATCGTCAACCCGGCGACGCAGCAGGTGCTCGCGCGCGTGCCGTTCGCGACCGTCGCGGAAGTCGACGCTGCCGTGCAGGCCGCGCACGCGGCGTATGCGACGTGGAAGAACACGCCGATCGCCGCGCGCATGCGCATCATGCTGAAGTTCCAGGATCTGGTGCGCACGAACCAGCAGCGCATCGCGAAGACGCTGACGGCCGAGCAGGGCAAGACGATTCCCGATGCCGAAGGCGACATCTTCCGCGGCCTCGAAGTGGTCGAGCACGCGTGCTCGATCGGTTCGCTGCAGCTCGGCGAATTCGCGGAGAACGTCGCGGGCGGCGTCGATACCTACACGCTGCGCCAGCCGCTCGGCGTGTGCGCGGGCATCACGCCGTTCAACTTCCCCGCGATGATTCCGCTGTGGATGTTCCCGATGGCGATCGTCTGCGGCAACACGTTCGTGCTGAAGCCGTCCGAGCAGGATCCGATGTCGACGATGGAGCTCGTCGAGCTCGCCATCGAGGCCGGCGTACCGAAAGGGGTGCTGAACGTCGTGCACGGCGGCAAGGAAGTCGTCGACGCGATCTGCACGCATCCGCTCGTGAAGGCGATCTCGTTCGTCGGCTCGACGACCGTCGGCACGCACGTGTACAACCTCGGCAGCGCGCACGGCAAGCGCGTGCAGTCGATGATGGGCGCGAAGAACCATGCGGTCGTGCTGCCCGATGCGAACCGCGAGCAGACGATCAATGCGCTCGTCGGCGCGGGTTTCGGCGCGGCGGGGCAGCGCTGCATGGCGACGTCGGTCGCGGTGCTGGTTGGCGAAGCGCGCGACTGGCTGCCCGATCTCGTCGCGAAGGCGAAGCTGTTGAAGGTGAATGCGGGCGCGGAAGCCGGCACCGACGTCGGCCCGGTCGTGTCGAAGGCCGCGAAGGCGCGCATCCTGTCGCTGATCGAAGCGGGCGTGAACGAAGGCGCGAAGCTCGAGCTGGACGGCCGCGACGTGAAGGTGGCCGGCTACGAAAGCGGCAACTTCATCGGCCCGACGATCTTCTCGGGCGTAAAGACCGACATGTCGATCTACACGCACGAAATCTTCGGCCCGGTGCTCGTCGTGCTCGAAGCCGACTCGCTCGACGACGCGATCGCGCTCGTCAACGCGAACCCGTTCGGCAACGGCGTGGGCCTGTTCACGCAAAGCGGTGCGGCCGCACGCAAGTTCCAGAGCGAGATCGACATCGGCCAGGTCGGCATCAACATCCCGATCCCGGTGCCCGTGCCGTTCTTCAGCTTCACCGGCTCGCGCGGCTCGAAGCTCGGCGATCTCGGCCCGTACGGCAAGCAGGTCGTGCAGTTCTACACGCAGACCAAGACGGTCACCGCGCGCTGGTTCGACGACGACACGACGGCCGGCCCGGTGAATACGACGATCCGGCTGCACTGAGCCGTGGAGGACAACATGAAAATCGGATTTATCGGCCTCGGCCACATGGGCGCGCCGATGGCGCTGAACCTGCTGAAAGCCGGCCACGAAGTGCACGCGTTCGACCTGAGCGCCGACGCCTTGCGCGCACTGCAGGATGCCGGCGCACAGGTGGCCGCGTCGCCGCGCGATGCCGCCTCGGGCGCGACGTTCGTCATCACGATGCTGCCGGCCGCGCCGCACGTGCGCTCGGTGCTGTCCGGCGAGAACGGCGTGCTCGCCGGCCTCGGCGCGGGCGCGACCGTGATCGATTCGAGCACGATCGACCCGGCGAGCGCACAGGCGTTCGGCGCGCTGGTGCGCGAGCACGGCGGCGCGTTCGTCGATGCGCCCGTGTCGGGCGGCACCGGCGGCGCGGCGGCCGGCACGCTGACCTTCATGGTCGGCGGCAGCGACGCGGATTTCGAGCGCGTGAAGCCCGTACTCGCGGGCATGGGCAAGAACATCGTCCATTGCGGCGCGACGGGCATGGGGCAGGTCGCGAAGGTCTGCAACAACCTCGTGCTCGGCATCTCGATGGCGGCGGTGTCGGAGGCGATGTCGCTCGGTGTCGCGCTCGGCATCGACCCGAAGGTGCTGGCGGGCATCGTCAACACGTCGACGGGCCGCTGCTGGAGCTCGGACACCTACAACCCGTATCCGGGCGTGATCGAGACCGCGCCGTCGTCGCGCGGCTACTCGGGCGGCTTCGGCACCGACCTGATGCTGAAGGATCTCGGCCTCGCGAACGACGCCGCGAAGCAGGCGCGCCAGCCCGTCTATCTCGGCGCGCTCGCGCAGCAGCTGTACCAGACGATGAGCAGCCGTGGCGACGGCCAGCTCGACTTCTCGGCGGTGATCCGCCTGTACCAACCGGCCAGCAAGAAGGACGCGTCATGATCGAACTGGACTACGTCGACGACGGCGCGATCGCGTGCGCGACGCTCAAGCGTCCGCCCGCGAACGCCTTTACCGCCGACGGCCTGCGGCAACTGCAGGACACCGTCGCCGAACTGAATGCGAACCCGCGCGTGCGCGCGCTGGTGATCACGGGCGACGGTCCGAAATTCTTCAGCGCGGGTGCCGACCTCAACACCTTCGCCGAAGGCGACCGCGCGGTCGCGCGCGCGATGGCGTCGCGTTTCGGCGCGGCGTTCGAGGCGCTGCACGACGCGCGTGTCGTGACGATCGCGGCGATCAACGGCTACGCGATGGGCGGCGGCCTCGAATGCGCGCTCGCGTGCGACCTGCGGATTGCCGAAACGCATGCGCAGATGGCGCTGCCCGAGCCGTCGGTCGGCCTGCTGCCGTGCGGGCTCGGCACGCAGACGCTGCCCTGGCTCGTCGGTGAAGGCTGGGCGAAGAAGATCATCCTGACCGGCGCGCGTGTCGACGCGGCCACCGCGCTGCGCATCGGCCTCGTCGAGGACGTCGTGGAGTCGGGCGCCTCGCGCGATGCGGCGCTGGCGCTGGCGCGCAACGTCGCGCGGCAGAGCCCGCACGCGGTCGCGTACAGCAAGGAGCTGATCGGCCTCGCGCGCCGCGGCGTGCCTCGCGGCGCCGCGCTCGCGGTCGAGCGCGAACGCTTCGTCGACCTGTTCGATACCAGCGATCCGCGCGAAGGCGTGGCCGCGTTCCTCGGCAAGCGCGCGCCGCAGTGGCACACCGACGGGGAGGGGCAACGATGAGCACGCCGGTCACGAATCACGACGCGTTCGCGGAACATGCCCCCGAGGTGCTGTTCCGCGTGGTGAATCGCGTGGCGCTGATCACGCTGAACCGGCCGGCCGCGCTCAACGCGCTGTCGTACGCGATGATCGGCGAGCTGGCCGCGCTGCTCGAACGCTGCCGCCACGACGACCAGATCGTCGCGGTCGTGCTGCGCGGGGCGGGCGAGAAGGGCTTCTGCGCGGGCGGCGACGTGCGCGCGCTATACAGGATGGTCGCGCAGCGCGAAACCTGGCTGCCGTTCTTCGTCGACGAGTATCGGCTCGACTACGCGATCCATACGTTCCCGAAGCCGGTGGTCGCGCTGATGGACGGGGTGACGATGGGCGGCGGGATGGGCCTTGCGCAGGGCGCCGCGTTGCGCGTCGCGACCGAGCGCAGCAAGATCGCGATGCCGGAAACGCGCATCGGCCTCGTGCCCGATGTCGGCGCGACGCATTTCCTGTCGCGCATGCCGGCGGAACTCGAGCTGTACGTCGGGCTGACCGGCGCGATGCTGTCCGGTGCCGACGCGCTGACCGCGAAGCTCGCGGATCTGTGCGTGCCGTCCGCGTGGCTCGACACGTTCGAGACGCGCATCGAAAGCGTCAAGTGGGAAGGCGATGCGCTGCCGCTGCTGCGCAAGGTGTTCGAGCCGCCGTGCAACGTCGTGCCGCATGCGGCGCTCGACGGCCAGATGCCGTGGATCGTGCGTCACTTCGACAAGCGCTCGACCGTCGAGCGGATCGTCGCGACGCTGACGCAGGATCTCGCGCGCGAGGAACTGTCGCGCGAGCACCGTCAATGGCTGCAGGCGACGCTCGATGCGCTCACGGGCCATTCGCCGACGATGCTGTACGTGACGCGCGAGGCGCTGCTGCGCGGCCGCCAGATGACGCTGGCCGAATCGTTCCGGATGGAGCTCGGCATCGTCGCGCGCGCGATCGAGGAAGGCGACTTCTGCGAAGGCGTACGCGCGCATCTCGTCGACAAGGATCGCAAGCCGCGCTGGGCGCCGGCGTCGCTCGTCGAGCTGCGCGCCGAACGCGTGCGGCATTTCCTCACGTCGCCGTGGAAGCTGTTCGCGCATCCGCTCGCCGATCTCGGCGCGGCGTGAGCGCGTAGCCGGCGCGCCGTGCGGGCACAGGCTGCCGCGCGGCGCGCGTGTCATTTCACCGCTCGATCATCGGCGGAATCGCCTGCGCGAACGCGTCGATCACGCAGCGCGTCTTGCGCGGCAGGTAGCGCGTCTTCGGCCAGATCGCGTGGATGTCGCCTTCGCAGACGAAGCAGCGGTCGAGCACGACCGTCATCTCGCCGCGCTTCACGTAGTGATCGAGCAGCCAGCTCGGCAGCCAGGCGATCCCGAACCCCGATGCGCCGGCCGCCGCGATCGCCTGCACGTCGTCGAAACTGAGCTGGTGCGGCATGTCGATGCGTACCGTCGAGCCGTCCGGCGCGCGCAAGTCCCACGGTTGAACCACGCCCGAACGTGAATACGCGATCGTCCGGTGATGCTTCAGGTCGTCGAGCGTCTTCGGCATCCCGTGGCGGGCGAGATACGACGGCGCCGCGCCGAGGCTTCCGTATTGCGTGCCGAGCCGCCGCACCGCGAGGCTCGTGCTGTCCGCGAGCGTGCCGATCCGCACCGCGAGGTCGATGCCTTCCTCGACGAGATCGACGAAACGGTCGGTGATCGACACGTCGATCCGCAGATCGGGGTAGGTGCGTGCGAGATCGAGCACGACGGGCGTCACGCAGTGGTGCCCGAACGCGAGCGGCACGCTCAGGCGCAGCTTGCCGCGCGGCTCGTTGCGGCCGCAGTCGAGGTCGGCTTCCGCCGCTTCCAGTTCCGCCAGCGCGCGCACGCAGCGGTCGTAGTACGCCTGGCCGTCGTCGGTCAGGCTCTGGCTGCGCGTCGTGCGCTGCAGCAGCCGCGCACCGAGCCGCTTCTCGAGCCGCGCGACCGCCTTGCCGACGGCCGAACGCGTCATGTCGAGCCGCTCCGCCGCGAGCGCGAAGCTGCCCGATTCCACTACCTGGACGAAGGTCGTCACGCCGTCGAGTCTGTCGGTCATCGGAGGAATGGGGTGATTGAGTCCTGTGATTCCCCAGTCTGGAGAAATGCCTGCGTCAATGGGGATCGGAATTCTCACTATAGTACCGATTCCGGTTCAGCGTGCGTTGCCGGCCGCGCGCGACCCATCCTTCTCATCTGGAGGCGCGCGGCCCGTTGCCGGGCCGCCGCGCAATACGCATGACGCTATCCGACTCCCGCAGGAATGCGGTCGCGCTCGCGGCCGTCTGTCTCACGTCGCTGATGTTCGGCCTCGAAATCTCGAGCGTGCCGGTGATCCTGCCGACGCTCGAACACGTGCTGCATGGCGATTTCAACGGCATGCAGTGGATCATGAACGCATACACGATCGCGTGTACGACCGTGCTGATGGCGGCCGGCACGCTCGCCGACCGGTTCGGCCGCAAGCGCGTGTACGTGACCGGCACCGTGCTGTTCGGCGCGACGTCGCTGCTGTGCGGGCTCGCGCCGAACGTGCCGGTGCTCGTCGCGGGCCGGCTGCTGCAGGGCGCCAGCGGCGGCGCGATGCTGATCTGCCAGATTGCGGTGCTGTCGCACCAGTTCCGCGAGGGCCGCGAGCGCGGCCGCGCGTTCGGGATCTGGGGGATCGTGTTCGGCATCGGGCTCGGTTTCGGGCCGATCGTCGGCGGCGCGATCGTCGCGCTGGCAAGCTGGCCGTGGGTGTTCCTCGTCCATGCGCCGCTCGCGGCCGTCGCGCTCGCGCTGATCGGCGGCGCGGTGCAGGAGTCGCGCGATCCGCACGCGGGCAGCCTCGACGTGGCGGGCATCGTCACGCTGTCGCTCGCGGTGCTCGGCCTGGCCTTCTACATCACCCAAAGCGCGGAACTCGGGCTGACGAGCGCCGCCGGCCTCGGCGTGCTCGGCGCGACCGTGCTGGCGGTGGCCGGCTTCTTCCTCGCGGAACGCGCGAGCGCGCGGCCGATGTTCGACTTCTCGGTGTTCCGGATCCGCGCGTTCACCGGCGCGATCTTCGGCTCGATGGGGATGAACTTCAGCTTCTGGCCGTTCATGATCTACCTGCCGATCTGGTTCCAGGTCGCGCTCGGCTACGACAGCGTGACGGCCGGCCTCGCGTTGCTCGCGTACACGCTGCCGACGCTGGTCGCGCCGCCGTTCGGCGAACGGCTCGCGCTGCGCTACGGGCCGGGCGTCGTGATCCCGGGCGGCTTGTTCACGATTGCCGCCGGTTTTGCGCTGATGCGGATCGGCAGCGCGGCCGACCACGCAAGCTGGGTGACGATGCTGCCCGGCTGCGTGATCGCCGGCATCGGGCTCGGGCTCACGAACACGCCGGTGACCAACACGACGACGGGTGCGGTGCCGAGCGCGCGGGCCGGGATGGCGTCGGGCATCGACATGAGCGCGCGGATGATCTCGCTCGCACTGAATATCGCGGCCATGGGCTTCGTGCTGGTCGCGGGGATCGTCGCGAGCCTGAAGGGCGGTGTCGCGGGCGCGATCGGCGACGGGGCGCTGCGCCGGCTCGCGCAGGAGATTGCTTCCGGGCGAACCGACGGGCTGCACGAGATCGCACCGGCGCTCGCGCAGGCCGACCCGACCGGCGCGGTGTTGCATGCGGCGCTCGTGCACGGGTTCGGCTGGGTGATGGTGTACGGCGCGGCCGGCGTGGCCGTGCTCGCGACGGCGAGTGCGGTGGCGTTCGCGCCGGCGCGGCGCGGGGCGGCCGTGTGCGAATGACGCGGCGCATGGCCGGCGGGGCAGGGTCGGCCGGCCCGGTGCGCGGGCCGGTCAGGACATCCCGCCGCCGAGCGCGCGGTACAGCGTCATCTGGTTGTTGAGCCGGTCCAGCCGCGTCTGTTCGTCGGCGCTTTGCGCATCGCGCAGCCGCTGCTGCTGGTCGAGCCACGGTTGCACGGCGGTCGCGCCGGCCGCGAACTGCGCGGCGGCGAGCCGCTCGGCGCGCTGCGCCTGCGCCAGCGACAGCGCGCGCTGTTCGGCCTCGCGTTCGAGCTGGACGCGCGCCGACAGCGCGTTCTCGACTTCCGCGAGTGCCGTGTAGAGCTTCTGCCGGAACCCGACGACGGCCTCCTCGTACTGCGTCTTCGACACCTTGATCTGCAGTTGCATCGTGTTCCACTGGATGAACGGCAGGGCCAGGCCGAGCCCGAGCGTGCCGACCGGATTCGCGAGCACGCGCTCGAGGCTCGTGCTCGACGTGCCGGCCGCGCCGGTCAGCGTGAAGGTCGGGTAGAAACTGGTACGTGTCGCGTCGACCTGCGCGAGCGATTCGCGCAGCCTGAATTCCGCCGCGCGCAAGTCGGGGCGCCGGCCGAGCAGGCTGGCCGGCAGGCCGGCCGCCACTTCCGGCGGCGGCGCGTCCGGCAGCGCGGGCGGTTCGGCCGCACGTTGCTGCGGTGGCCGGTCGAACAGGATCGCGAGGGCGTGACGGTTCTCGGTACGCTGCTGGATCAGGCGCGTCTGCGCGGCGCGTTGCGTGGCAAGGCTTTGTTCGGCCTGCGCAAGGTCGAGCCCCGACACGGCGCCGGCCGTGTGCCGCGACCGGACGACCGCGAGCGTGCGGACCGCGTACGCGATGTTCGCGTCGCCGAGCGCGATCTGCCGGTTCAGAAAGCCGATCCGCCAGTACAGCGACGCGGTCGTGCCGATCAGCGACAGCCGCGCGGCTTCGAGATCGGCGGCCGTCGCGTCGGCTTCCCAGCGCGCGGCGTCGCGCAGCGCGGCCAGCCGGCCCCACAGGTCGATTTCATAGCTGAGCGAAACGTTCGCGTTGCTCGACCGGCGCATCTGGTGCGAATCGAGCGTGCGCGACACGGCACCGTTCGCGCCGAGCGTCACGTTGGGCGTCAGGTTCGTATTCGCGAGCCCGGCCTGCAGTTGCGCGCGGTACACGCGGATCGCCGCGATCGCGAGGTCGTTGTTGGCGCGCAGCGCGTCGTCGATCAGCGCGTCGAGTTGCGGATCGCCGAAGCTGCGCCACCAGTCGCGCGTCGTGGCCGGTGCGTCGGCGGAAACCGGCGCCGACCAGTTCGCGGGCATCGCGACGGCGGGCAGCGGATCATGGCGCGCGCCCGCGCAGCCGGCGAGCAGCGCGGCCGCGCATGCGAATGCGCCGAGGTGCTGAAGCGGTGAGGAATGCGTCATGGCGGGCCTTGCGTCAGTCGCGCGCGAGCGCGTCGATCGGATCGAGCCGCGATGCGTTGCGCGCGGGCATGAAGCCGAATATCACACCGGTGAGCGTCGAGCAGACGAACGCGGTCATGATCGCGCCGGCCGAGAACACCATCTTCCACTGCGCGACGAACATCGAGAACAGCGCGCCGAGCCCGAACGACAGCGCGATGCCGATCGTGCCGCCGAGCAGGCAGACCAGCACGGCCTCGACGAGAAACTGCTGCAGGATGTCGGACTGGCGCGCGCCGACCGCCATCCGGATGCCGATTTCGCGCGTGCGCTCGGTCACCGACACCAGCATGATGTTCATCACGCCGATTCCGCCGACGACGAGCGAGATCACGGCGATCAGCGACAGCAGCAGCGTCAGCGACTGGCCGGTTTTCTCGACGGTCTTCACGACGCTGTCCATGTTGTACGTGAAGAAGTCCTTGCGGCCGTGGCGCTGCTTCATCAGCGTTTCGAGGCTCTTTTCGGCGGCGGCGCTCGGCTGCCCGTCGCGCACGCGCACGGTGATGCTGTCGAGATAACGCTGCCCGAAGAGACGCCCGCTCGCGGTCGTGTACGGCACCCACACGTTCAGGCTCTTCATGCTGCCGAACGCGCTTTTCTTGTCCGCCGTCACGCCGATCACGACGCACGGCACGTTGTCGACCAGGATCACTTCGCCGATCGGGTTGCGCGTCGCGCCGAACAGCTTGCGGCGCGTGTTCTGGTCGATCACGGCCACCTGCACCTGGCGGCGCACCGCGTCCTCGTCGAATGCGACACCGAGCGCGAAGCGCATCCCGCGCGCCTGGAAGAAGCGGTCGCCGACGCCGCTCACGAGCGCGTTCACGTCGACGTTGCGGTAGCGCAGCAGCAGCGTGCGCGACGTTTCGGGCGTCGCGCTGTCGACATACGGCTGCTCGGCGAGCGCGGCGACATCGGCGGGCACGAGCGTCTGGATCGCGTCGGCGCGGCTGTCGCCCCAGTCGGTGCCGGGGTAGATGTTGATCGTGTTCGTGCCGATGCTGCCGATCTCGTCGAGCATGTAGCGCTTCGCGCCTTCGCCGATCGCGACGATCGACACGACCGACGTGATGCCGATGATGATGCCGAGCATCGTCAGCAGCGTGCGCAGCCGGTGCGACACGAGTGCGATCCACGCCATCCGGCAGGCCTCGGCGAAGCGCCCGGAGCCGGCCGCGAAGCGGTGCGCGCGCGGGGCGGCATCGGCCTGCGGATCGGGGGCGACTGCTGCGGGCGGCGACGGCGTGTCGTGACGATCGCGGGCGAACGGCGCGCCGGTTTCCGCTTCGCTCGCTTCCGCTGCATCCGCGCCCGCGGCTGCTTCCGCGAGGGCTTCCGCATGGTGGCGGTTCGGCCGATCGGCGACGATCGCGCCGTCGCTGATCTCGATGATGCGCCGCGCATGGCGCGCGACGGCCTTGTCGTGCGTGACGATGACGATCGTGTGGCCGAGCGCGTTCAGCTCGTGCAGGATGCGGATCACGTCCTGACCGCTTTTCGTGTCGAGCGCGCCGGTCGGTTCGTCGGCGAGGATCACGTGGCCGCCGTTCATCAGCGCGCGCGCGATGCTCACGCGCTGCTGCTGGCCGCCGGACAGTTGCCCGGGGCGATGGTGCGCGCGATCCGCGAGCCCGAGGCGCGCGAGCAGCTCGCGTGCGCGCGCGTGCCGCTCCGCGCGCGGCGTGCCGGCATAGATCGCGGGCATTTCGAGGTTCGCGGCGGCATCGACGTGCGGCAGCAGGTGATAGCGCTGGAACACGAAGCCGAAGTGCTCGCGGCGCAGTTGCGCGAGCTCGTCGCTGTCGAGCATGTGCGTGTCGCGACCGCCGACCGTGTAGATGCCTTCGCTCGGGTGGTCGAGGCAGCCGAGGATGTTCATCAGCGTCGACTTCCCGGAGCCCGACGCGCCGACGATCGCGACGATCTCGCCCGCGTGGATCGACAGGTTGACGTTGTTCAGCACGACGACGTCCTTGTCGCCGGCCGGAAAGCGTCGTGTGACGGCGGAGAGTTTCAGCAGGGGCTGGCTCATCGTCACACCACGTCCGCCAGCGGCGCGTGGTCGTCCGCGGACGCCTCGCCGATCACGACGCGTTCGCCGTCCTTCAGGCCGGCCAGCACTTCGACGCGCACGTTGTTGTTGATGCCGATGCGGACGTTGCGCGTTTCCGTGCTGCCGTCGGCGCGCAGCACGCGCACCGCGTAGGTGCCGTCCTTGCGCTTCTCGCCGAGCGCGGCGGCCGGAATGCTGAGCGCGTTGCGCGCGTTGCCGAGCACGATGTTGACCTGCGCGGTCATCGAGATGCGCAGCCGGTGCTCGGGATTCGGCACCTCGAACAACGCGTTGTAGAACACCGCCGAATTCGGTTTCGCGCCGCCGCCCGCGCCGCCGCCGAGCGCGCTTTGCGTCTCGGCGTAGTTCTGCGGCGCCGGCTCGATCGCGCGCAGCTTGCCGTAGTGGCGCCTGTCCGGTTCGCCCAGGATCGTGAAATACGCGGTCTGGCCGGCGTTCACGCGGATCACGTCGGCTTCCGACACCTGCGCCTTCACGGTCATCGTGTCGAGATCCGCGAGCTTCAGGATCACCGGCGCCTGCTGTTGCGCGATCACCGTCTGGCCTTCCTGCGTGACGATTGCGACGACCTGGCCGTCGATCGGCGCGACGATGCGCGTGTAGCCGAGGTTGGCCTGCGCGGTCTCGATCTGGATGCGGGCCGAGCGGATCTGCGCGGCGAGCGACGCGAGCGTCGCGCGCTGCACGTCGAGCGTCGCGCGCGCGGCTTCGAACGACTCGCGCGACGTCGCGTCGTCGGGCAGCATGGCCTGCTGGCGCCGGAACGCGAGTTCCGCCTGCGTGAGTTGCGCGGCGGTCGATTGCTGCTGCGCGCGCAGGCTTTCTTCGCTGGCGCGTGCCTGCCGCAGCGCGTTTTCCGAGAGCACGGGGTCGATCTCGGCGAGCCACTGGCCCTTCGTGACCTTGTCGCCGAGCTTGACCTTCAGCGACTTCAACTGCCCCGAGACTTGCGCGCCGACGTCGACCTGCCTGAATGCCTGCAGCGCACCGGTGGCCAGCACCGCGTTTTCGAGGTCGCCGCGCGAGACGGGCGCGGACAGGTATTGCGGATGCTTGTCGGGTGCGCACGCCTTCAGCGTGACACCGGTGGCGATCGCGACGATGGCAACGGTGGCCAGCACGATGCGCCGGCGGCGATGGGTCTTCTGAGTCATGAGCGTGCGGCGAGGATGAAGCGGTGCCGGCGTTGCGTGCGGCCGGGCGGGACGATCCGGCCGGCGTCGCCTGGCGGGCGGGTTGCCCGCGGGCTTCCGCGTACACCTCGCGCGGCCGTGCCGGGTCGAATCAGCCGCTCATGGTAAGCGAGGAATTCACGACAAATCGTGTGGAAATTGTGCTGAATTGTGCGGGCGCCGTGCAGGAACGGAGGCCGGGCGGCGACATTGTTGCAATCTGTCAGCGCGGCGGGCGAAAGCTCGTGCGCGTGTTGCGGCGTGCGTTATCGCCGTGCGGCGACAAGGGCCATCATCGGCCGGTCGCGTTCCTCGTCGAGCGCGGGCAGTGCATCGACCTGTTCCTGCGTCGGCCCCCATTCGTCCAGGTGCGTGAGCGTGAAGCCGCTGCCGATCAGCAGGTTCACGAGCGTGCCGAGCGTGCGATGCTGCTTGACGACGCCCGGCGCGAGCCAGTCGGTCACGCGTTCGCCTTCGCGCTGATAGCCGTCGAGCGGCCACGAGCGGTTGCCCTGCGCGTCGACGACGAAACCGGGCCGGCGCGGCGCCGTATAGACCGGATGCTCGATCGAGAACACGAGCCGCCCGCCCGGCACGAGCGCGCGATGGAGCGTGCGGAACAAGGTATCAAGGTCTGCGATGTAATGGAACGCGAGCGAGCTGTACGCGAGATCGAACGCGGCATCCGGCAGCGCGAGCGTTTCGAGGTCGGCGCGGCGGTACGTGATCGCCGGATGCGCGGCGTTCGATGCCGCACGTTCGAGCATGCGCTCGGACACGTCGATGCCGAGCACGCTTGCCGCGCCCTGGCCGGCGGCCCAGCGGCTGAACCAGCCGTAGCCGCAGCCGAGGTCGAGCACGCGGCGACCGTGCAGGTCGGGCAGCAGCGCGCGCAGCGCGGGCCATTCGGGGGCGCCGTCGAGTCCGTGGATCGAGCGGTTCAGGCGGCTGTAGCCTTCGAAGAAGGCCGGGTCGTCGTAGATGTTCTGCGTCATGCGTAGGGCCTCGTGCGGGCAGGGTGCGCGGTGCCGCGCGCCCGGTTCCGCGAGCTTACGCGTGCTGCCCGCCCGCGTCGATCCGGCGTTGCGTGTCGGCGTCGACGATGTCGCGGATCGCACTGAACAGCGGTGCGGCGTCGGTATAGCGGCGGCCGTAGTCGAGATTGAACGCGTAGTCGAAATCGGGCGGGTTGCTGCCCTGGGTGTGCTGCAGGATCGTCTCCAGCTTGTCGAACGCTTTCGCCGCGCGCGCTTCCGGCGACGCGGCCGCTTCGTATTCATCCCACAGTGCGACGATCTCGTCGCGCCGTGCCGGATCGAGCGGCGCGGTCAGCGTCAGCAGGTCGTCGCGTTCGTGCGCGCTCTTGTCGGGGTGCGCGGCCTGTTCGATCGCGGGGATGTCGCCGTGCAGCGCCTCGCCGAGATCGTGGACGACGCACAGCTTCAGCAGCTTCAGCGTGTCGATGCCGGGCAGCGCATCGGCGAATACGAGTGCCATCAGGCACAGCCGCCAGCTATGCTCGGCGGTGCTTTCCGCGCGCCCGGCTGACGTGTGGCCGCTGCGCAGCACATTCTTCAGGCGTTCGGCTTCGCGCAGGAACGCGAGCCGCGCGTGGATCGTATCGGGGTTCATGGTCGGTATCCGTGCGATGAGCCGTCAAGCGTAAGGCGGCCACGCACGGTTCGTCCACGCATGAAATATGCGCGGGGTCGTATTACAGCGTTTCCACGAGCCGCGCAGCCGCCCCGTCCGACAGCGTCATCCTTATCCACCGGCACCGGCTGCCGCGGATCGGCACGACGCGCGACGCATTCGCGCCGGTATCGAATTCGACGCTCGGCGGCCCCGCGCGATCATGCCAGCCGAGCGTATCGAGCGCGGCTTCCATGCGGACGATTTCCGGCGTCGCATAGCGCCACAGCGACGTGCCGAGCAGCGTCGACAGCGGTTGCGAGAATTCGGCTGCTCGCGCAGGCGAACAGGCGAGCAGCCGGTGCGTGAGGTCGCACACGAGATGCATGCGGCCCGCGCTGCCCGCGACGAGCCGCGCAAGCGCGTGATCGCCCGCGGAATCGAGGCGCGCGGCGAGCAGCCGTTCGGCCGTCGCGCGTTCGCCGGGCGACATCTGTTGCAGGCCGGCTTCCCAGCGCGAGATCGTCGATTGCGCCACGCCGAACAGTTCCGCCGCGTGGCTCTGCTTCACGCGGTGCAGCGCACGCCAGCGCTTGAGCTGCGGGCCGAGTGGTGGTGCGTGTAGCGGTGAGGCGGACATGGCAATGCTCCGGTTACGGTCGTCGGGTGCGCTCGCGTGCCGCTGCCTGCCGTCACAGGCGCAACAGCGGCGACGCTTGTGCCATTACATGATCCGGAGGCCGCCGTTTGCCTCGATCGCGATGGCTGCGAACGGCACGAGCACGATGCCGCCCAGCACGAGCAGGCCGTCGGCGGCCACCGTGATCGGCGTGGCGAGGATCCGCAGGCCCATGCCGGCGACGGACGGCGATTCCCGGATGTACACCGAGTACCGCTCGTTGAACGGTTGCGTGGCGCCCTTGTCCTTCGCGGCGAAACCCTCCGTCGAATAGCGCTTGCCTTCGATGTCGCCTTCGAGCGCGAGGCCGGCCGTCCCGGCAGTGAATCCGTCGGCGCTCGCGGCTTGCCGGGCGTCGTCCGGCGCGTCCTTTGGCAACACGATCCGGTAGTGGCCGGTGATGCTGCCGCCGCGCGCATGAAAGTCGGCAAACGTCGTGTGCAGCGATTTCCGGTAGCCGGACAGCAGCACCGGCCGCAATTGCGCCGGCAGATCGAAGATGTAATGGTAGTTCGTGCCGAGGACGACGAGCTTCTTGCCGTCCTGCGTGATCATGAAGCTCGTGACGTATTCGCTGTATGCGTCGTTCTCGTACAGCTTCGGCGTGAAGCAGCCCGACAGCGCGAGGGTGCTCGCGGCCATGCCGGCGGCCAGCAGGCGCCGGCGCGTGATCGATGTTTTCATGGATTATTGTCCCGTCTGATGCGGTTTGGTGGCTTGCGCCCTCGGAAGCCGGATTCTGGCGTATCCGCCGCGCATTGTCGAACAGGAAATCTGCCTGGGCAGCGCTCGCAATCCGGCCCTGTCCAGCGGCATGCTGCGCTCTCCAGGCCCGCCGCCAACGTTTTCGTCGCGCTTTCAACCGCCTCCGCCATATCTTATTATTCGGCCAGTGCGGAGGCGTACCGGCCGCCAACGGTCATGTCGAGGCATGACGCGCCGGCATGAATGACCGCTTTTCGGCCTGTGCGTCGCTCGATGCGCGGTCGAAACGACAGGACCCGCGTGGCCAGCGCGTGTCCCAAAAAAATCACGAGAGGGCGCGATGGTACGACTGGTCTTACTGCTGCTGGGCATCGAATACTTGCGCACCCGCTGGCGCGGGCTGACCGCACTCGGCTGGGTGTGGGTCGTCGCGGGTGTCGTGATCTTCGTCGACGCGCTCGACGGCGCGCTGCATTTTCCGATCCAGATCTTCGCGTGGCTGTTCCTGATCGAGGGGCTCGCGACGCTCGCGGTGGCCGGCAGCGGCGTCGGCGGGCAGCGCGTCCTGCGCTACGTGAAGGGGATCGCGGTCGTGGTGGCCGCCGGGCTCGTGTTCGCGGGGCATCACCACGGCCATTTCCTGCTGTCGATGATCTTCGGCACGCTGTTCCTCGTCGACGGGCTGCTGCAGTGCACCGCCGCGTGGATGGTGCGCTATCGCCGCTGGAACGTCGCCTTCGCGTGGGGTGTCGTCGAGATCCTGCTGGCGATCTTCTTCTACCAGCCGTACCCGACCCACTATGTGGGCACCGTGCCGTACTGCCTCGGCCTGCTGCTGATATTCGGCGGGATGCACATGCTGAGCCTCGCCGCACGTGTGCGGCGACTGACGCGCAATCCGGCGTTCGCGACCTCGCCGGCGCCGGCACTCGCGCCGGACCTCGACGATGCGCGCGACCTGCCGCATTTTTCCCAATCCGAATGGGACGGCCCGCCCGCCGACGGCGAGCATGCGCTCACCGTGCACGTGTGGACGCCGACCGGTACGTCGAAAGCCGAAGCGCAACGCTACCCCGTGATCGACCGCTATATCGCGGCGGTGGACGTCAACGGCGTGATCTCGACCGGGCACGCGGCGCTGGAATCGCCGGAGGGCATCTATATCAGCCTGTATCCGGGCGTCGAAATCGATCGTTCTCCGGACGAATTCACGCGCATCCTGCGTGCAACCCGCGAAAACGACGTGCCGGGCCTGTTCCAGCCCGACTACGCGACCGAGTCGAAGGCATGGTGCCCGTCGACCGTGCGCGTGCGGATCCGCAACTACGATCCGGCGAAGCTGGACGCGTTCTGGTCGTCGTACCGGCAGAACGTGACGTACAACCTCACGCACCGCAACTGCTCGAGCACCGTGTCGAACGCACTCGAAGCCGCGCTCGACGGCGCGGTGTGGCGGCTGAAGGGTGCGCGCGCCGGATGGGGCGCGTTCGTGCGGTTGCTGCTCACGCCCGAGCTGTGGGTTGCCGCGCAGATCCGCAAGCGCGCGGTGACGATGGCGTGGACGCCCGGGCTCACGCTCGACTATGCGCGCGCGCTCAGCATGCTTGCCGACCCGCGGCCGTTCGCGTGGTGGAAGGTCGCGCGCTCGGCCGTGAAGGCGATCATGGCGTCGCGCCGCACGTGGCGCGAGCAGGACAACGCGGCGCTGTCGCCGGGCGGATCGGAGGCCGCGTCGTTGAAGTGACCGCGTGCCGCCGGACGAGGGACCGGCGTCGCTGAGGCCGCCACCGCGCGACCCGGCGATGTTGCCCGCCACAAGAACCCACAGATACGAACAACAATGAACAAGACGAGCGCATTCCGCATCCTGATTCCCGCCGCGCTGGCGCTGACGAGCGCCGGCTTCGCGCAGGCGAGCGTGAACGAAGTGCCACGCATGAGCGACGACGTGTACCGCACCTCGGTGTCGTTCTGCTCGAACGTCGCGGCCGCGGAGAAGATCGCGTGCCAGGGCGACATGATCGCCGCGGGCAGCCGGATCGTCGCGGCGATCGGCGGCCTGCCGCCGGCATCCGCCGCGTCGATCGACGACGGCGCGCGCAACAAGCTGCCGGCGGCGGAGCGCAAGGGGCTCGCGCCTGTCGAGCCGCGCGCGATCGACAAGGACGACGACGTCGCCGGCCTCGCCGGCATGGTGCGCCTGTGCGACGTGTATGAATCCGAACCGGCATCGCGTGCGCGGCATCACGCAGCGTTGAAGCAGCAGGCGCCGGATGCGGCACCGCGCGTCGAGGCGTTGCTGGCCGATGCGTCGACGGCGGCGCGCCAGCGCGTCAGCATCGGCGTGTGGCAGATCCTCGCGCTCGAAGGCCCCGAAGCGTCCGCCCGCGCATGCACACAGCTCGGCACCGGGTCGTGAGTGCCTGTTCGCCACCGATGCCTGTCGCGTGGCCATCGACGTGCGGGTGTCGATCGTGCCGTGTCCGGCGCGCCGTGACGGTCAGCCGCTCGCGATCGTGGCCGGCCTGACCCGTATCGGCTTGCCGAGCGTCCGGGCGACCGGAGAAGCCCGCACCGCGTCGCGCACGAGTGTCTGCTGTGCGCGCGACAGCGGCGCCGCGAAGCGCAGTGCGATGTCGAAGCCCGTTTCATGGTCGAGGCGATCGACGGTGACGTCCGCCGTGCACGCGGGCAGCGTCACGCCCGCGCGTCGTGCGGCCAGGTCGATCGACATGCAGACGCAGGCCGCGAGCGCGCTTTCGAGCAGTTCGTGCGGCCGCATGCCGGCGTCGCCGCCCTGGCCGTCCTTGCGTGTGTCCGAGCGCACGACGCTGCGCCCGTTGCCGATCTCGACGCAATGTGGCTTGCCGAGCCGTGTCGCGGTCACCATGGCGATGCTCCGTTGCAGGATGAGGGTGGCGACACGGTACGCCAGCGTCGCTTGCGGCGGAAGGCAACCGCTGGTACCGGTACCGGTTGTAACCGGCTCGGCGGCGACCCGCGCGTTCTTTCGTCCACCTTCACATTCGTGCCACGTTGCGACGGCAACAATCGCGGTCGGACATTCGACAACCGTGCGGCGCATCCCGCGACCGCATGCCTTTTCCGAGGAAACACGCCATGCTCAAGACGCTCGCCCGCGCCGCTGCCGCACTCGCCGTTGCTTCCGTGTCGCTGCACGCCGCCGCGCAGACCAGCTACGACTACCTGTTGCTCGCCGCATCGTGGGAGCCCGGCTTCTGCGCGTCGCACGACACGCCGGAATGCACGAACCTCGCCGGCTCGTATGCGGCGACGAGCCTGTCGCTGCATGGCCTGTGGCCGAACCGCTATGACGGCAACCAGCCGTTCTACTGCGGCGTGCCGCAGAACGACATCGACCTCGACAACGCGCACCAGTGGTGCAGCATGGACGCCTACCCGATCAGCAGCGCGACCCGCAACACGCTGTCGACGTACATGCCGGGCGTCGCGTCGTGCCT